>OIAF01000527.1_pt1 | contig 12507 bp, 9 predicted proteins | sample 1580751 | NCBI WGS metagenome assembly OIAF01 (sample SAMEA3882511, study PRJEB24775) | human gut metagenome | biome: human-associated habitat; feature: intestine environment; material: feces | place: Netherlands | collected 2009/2010
TGCGCGGGGCCCCGACTCCTCGTCGCCGTGCCGCAACAGGGGGAGGTATTTCCAGGCACTGGCACGCAGGTAACGGAAGACCTCGCGGTAGCTGGTCTTGCTGCGGAACGTGGCGTCGGCAAAATCCGAGCGCAGTTCGACCAACTTGCTCCGGGCCGAGTTCTCGCCCGTGACGGTCATGCTCTTCGACGTGAGCTGCTTGTCGTTATAGCGGTAGAGGACGTCGGTGACCTGGATGCGGCCGTTCAGGTCATCGAGCGAGCGGCCGCCGGCCTTGGCGACGATATGCGCCGAAAGTTCCGAGACCGAGTCGCGGCGGTTGACATGCAGCCGGGCCAGGTCGGCACGGCGCAGATCCATCGTAAAGTCGTAACGGGGCACCGAGTCGTTGAAGTCGACCATGCCGAGGAAATCGAAATCGAGGTTGGGGTCGCGGGCCGTGATACGGCCGTCGAACTCGCGGTTGCGAAGCCGCCCGTCGAGGCGCAGCGAATCGTAGACATAGCCGTTGAAGCCCAGCTGCGTGACATTGCCCACTACATTGGCGTCGGTGACCCCCCGCCCGACGACGCCGTCGACGAAAGCCGTGAGCGTGGCGTTGCCCAGCAGGTCGCGGCGGCCGAGTAGTTCGCCCAGCCTGAGGTTGCGCGCGGCCACATCGCCCCTGACGCTGCTGCGCCCGCCGCGCAAGGGGCTCATCTGCAGGTTACAGTCAATGCCGCCCACGTCGGTCTTGGCACCCACCCGCATGTCGAACGACGAGAGCAGCCCGCGGAAACGGGCGTTGACGTCGATGTCGCCCGAATTCCCGAGGATCGCGACCAGCTTGTCGGAAAGCGCACGGCCGCCGATGCCCGCAGCCAGGGCGTCGATGGATTCGGCCGTGGAGGTCAGGCGCGGAATCGTCAGGTCGAAATGCGTCGTGCGGATGTCGGGCAGCCCCCTGACCGCGGCATCGGCCGTGAACCACGTCCCCTGGCCCACCTGTAGGCTCCTGACCTTGCCCGTGAAGTCGGAGACGACGCCCGCGACATCGATGTCGATATTGCTGAAAACGGTATGCCACCCGCGGAGCCGCGGGGCGAAATAGGCGATGTCGTCCGTGGAGACGGTGCTATTGCGCAGCTTGCCGTCGATGCGCACCTCGCCCAGGAAATCCTTGTAGCCGGCCCACGAATCGCCGACGAGCGAAATGTAGGGGATGTCGACGTTCGAACGGGGCGTGACGACGGAGGTATCCTCGAAGCCCAGCGCACCGTTGGTCAGGTAGAAACGCCCCGAGAAATGGTCGAGCACGAAGCCGCTGCGCTCACGTGCCGACATGGCCTCGATGGTGGTGTAGATCGACTGCCCGTCGATGGTGAAGTCGCCGACACGCGCCGAGATGCCGTAGAGGTGCATGTGGCTGAAGTCGATGCCGAATTCGGGGTCGCGCCGCGTGAGCCGCTCCAGGCAGAGATCCATGCCTTCGATGGAAGCCTTGCGCAGCGACAGGCGGAAATTGCCCTTCCGGGGCTTGTCGGGGTCGCTGATGCGGTTGACGATCTGCTTGATGTTCATCTCCCCCTCGGGGGTCTCGCGCAGGTAGAGCTTCGCCCCGCCGATCTCGCCGCGGCTGAGTACTACCCCGCCGCCGAAGATGCCCAGCCCCGTGATGTAGGCGTCGAGGCTGCCGACGTAGAGCAGCGTGTCGCGCTGGTAATCCTCGACGTAGAAGCCCTTGACCTTGACCTTGCTGAAAAGCCCGATGTCCACGCGGTCGATGCTCACGGTGGTTTCGAGCTTCCTGGATACCATGCGCACGGCTTTCTGTACCACGTAGTTCTGCACGGCGGGAATATCGAGCAGCAACGAAAGCACCATGGGCAGAATTATCAGCAACAAAACCGCTACCGAGAACACCTTTCCCAATATTTTTATACCTTTGCGCATTGATAGGTCGTTATAACCTGCAAATTTAACTAAAATAGTTAAAAAAAACGAAAAACCGGATGGATATTACAATTCTCGGCATCGAATCCTCGTGCGACGATACGTCGGCTGCCGTGATCCGCAACAACCTGCTGCTGTCGAACGTGATCGCCTCCCAGGCCGTGCACATAAAATACGGCGGCGTGATCCCCGAACTGGCTTCGCGGGCGCACCAGCAGAACATCATCCCGGTGGTCGACACGGCACTCCGAGAGGCCGGGCTCACCGTCGGGGAGATCGATGCCATCGCCTTCACGCGCGGCCCCGGGCTGCTGGGTTCGCTGCTCGTCGGGGTATCGTTCGCCAAGGGGCTCTCGGTGGCGCACGACATCCCGATGGTCGAGGTCAACCACCTGCAGGGGCATATCCTCTCGCACTTCATCGACCTGCCCGACCGCGAACTGCCCCATCCCGGCTTCCCGTTCCTCTGCCTGCTGGTCAGCGGCGGGCATACGCAGATCGTACGCGTGGATTCGCCGCTCGATATGGAGATCATCGGCACGACGATCGACGACGCCGCAGGCGAAGCGTTCGACAAATGCGCCAAAGTCATGGGCCTGCCCTACCCCGGCGGCCCGGTGATCGACCGCCTGGCAAAGGAGGGCAACCCCAAGGCGTTCCGCCTGGCACACCCCCATGTCGACGGCTACGACTATTCGTTCTCGGGGCTCAAGACCTCGTTCCTCTACATGCTGCGCGACGCCGTGGCCGACGACCCCGATTTCATCGAGCGCAACAAGGCCGACCTCTGCGCGTCGCTTCAGGGCACGATCGTGGAGATACTGCTCGACAAACTGGTGCGGGCGTCGAAAGACACGGGCATCCGCGACATCGCCATCGCCGGGGGCGTATCGGCCAACTCGGGACTGCGCAACGGCATCGTCGAGCAGGGCCTCAAGCGCGGCTGGCGCACGTTCCTGCCGGAATTCAAGTTCACGACCGACAACGCCGCAATGATTGCCATGGCAGGCTACTACCACTACCAGCACGGCGATTTCTCGTCGCTCGACGTGTCGCCCGTGGCACGGCTCGAAGAGCTGTAATGCGGCCGGGAAGATGAAACGGCTCGCGGCATTCGTGCTGCTCCTGGCGGGGATCGGCAGTGCATACGCCAGCGACGGCGATGCGGAGCGGCTTCGCGCATGGCGCGCCGGGGAAAAGGTCACGGAAGAAGCGGTGGCGGAATACGGCATCGACCGCTGTTTCGCCAGTTCGGAGATCGGCGACGCACTCCTCGCGCGCATGTACGGCAAATCCTACAAGCCGGACTGCACCGGCCCCGCTCGGAGCTCCGCTACCTGCGGGGGCTGCACCGCAACCTCGCAGGCGAAACCCTGCTGGGCGAACTGGTCTGCAACGAGGCCATAAGCGGCGACCTGCTGGAAATCTTCCGGGCGCTCTACGACGCAGCCTACCCCATCGAACGCATGGTGCTGATCGACGAATACGACGCGCAGGACGGCCCTTCGATACGGGCCAACAACTCTTCGGCATTCAACTTCCGGTTCATCGCGGGAACCGGAGTGCTCTCCAACCACAGCCGGGGCATGGCCGTCGACATCAACCCGCTCTACACCCCTTATGTCAAAACGAACGGCGGCCGCACGGTCGTCGCCCCCGCGGAAGCTGCCCCTTATGCCGAACGGAAGCGGGATTTCCCCTACAAGATCGCCGAGGACGCCCCCTGCTGCCGGGAGTTCCTGCGCCACGGATTCACCTGGGGCGGCCACTGGAAAAGCCTGAAGGACTACCAGCATTTCGAGAAAAAGCAATAGCCGCCCGGAAGCCTCAGCACTGCGCAGGGAGGCCGCCCGCGGTTATTTCGGGACGGCAACGATCGATTCGGAATCGCTCCCGGGTATTCCGGGACAGCATCCGGCCAGTTCGGGACAACACAAAGGCTCCCGACCTTTCGAGGTCGGGAGCCTTTTTTCCTTCGGGCATCCCCGGATTTTCCGGAGACCGGATTATTTTACGCCGAAGAGTTTTCCCTTCAGCGAAAAATTGTCGTACTCGGCCTTGAGCGAAGCCATCAGATCGCGCACCGACTGGATCTTTTCGGCCCGCCATGCGTTGGCGCCGCAGAAGGCATAGCCGTTCTGCAATTTTCCCTTGAAGGCGTTGTAGAGCGCCAGCATGATGCAGTAAGGGCTGTGCGTCACGTCGCACGTCTTGATGCAGTCGAACGGGCAGTTCTTGGGGCGTTTCAACCCCTCCTTCACCCGGTCGAGGAACGAGCTGTGGATGGCCCGCCCCGGCATACCCACGGGGCTCTTGATGATCTCGATATCCTGCTGCGTGGCATCGAGGTAGCTCTGCTTGAACGCCGGGTCGGCGTCGCACTCCTCGGTCGTGACGAAGCGGGTGCCCATCTGCACACCCTCGGCGCCCAGCGACATGATGCGGTAGATATCCTCGCCGGTATAGATACCGCCGCCGGCGATGACGGGGATATGGCAGCCGTGCTCGGCCTCGAACGCATGTACTTCGGCGACGATTTCGGGAACGATGCTCTCGAGCGCATAGTGCTCGTCGACAAGCTGCTCCTCCTTATAGCCGAGGTGGCCGCCCGCCTTGGGGCCTTCGACCACGATGGCGTCGGGAATGTACTTATATTCTGCAAACCATTTCTGGCACAGCAGTTTCGCGGCGCGCGCCGACGATACGATGGGTGCCAGTTTGGTTTTGGCTCCTTCGGTAAGGAACGACGGCAGGTTGAGCGGCAGCCCGGCGCCCGAGAAGATGATGTCGGCCTTCTCGGCGATGGCGGTTCTGACCATGTCAGCGAAATTGGACATGGCGACCATGACGTTCACGCCGACGATGCCTTTCGTGGCCTCGCGTGCCTTTTTCAGTTCCTGTTTCAGCCCCCAGATCGAGGCCGTACGGTAATCTTTCGAATAGTCTTTGTAAATCACTCCCAGGCCGGCCGACGAAATGACGCCGATGCCGCCCTGGTCGGCAACGGCCGAAGCCAGCCCTGCGAGCGATATGCCTACGCCCATACCGCCCTGCACGATGGGGACGGGAGCGAGCAAATTTCCGATTTTCAATGCTTTCATTTTGTTGTGGATTAGTGCAAACCTAATTAACCGCACCAAAGGTACGAAAAACAAAACGGAACACACCATATCCCATACGAATTAATTGTTAATTCTCTGCCGGGCGGCGCCGGAACCGTCGGGAAGGCACGGGCGGAGGATGCAGCGCCCCGTCATGCCGCCGGGGAGCGGGAATTACAGGAACCGGACACCTCTCACCCGGGCGCGGTTGCGGCCGGGGGCTTCGCGCTCGACGATACCGGTCACCACGTCGGCGGCATCGTGCCAGCGGTTGGCGCGGAACCGGCGGCGGTAGGTCGTCAGGTGGGCGTATAGCTCCGGCCAGCGCAGGTTCCAGCCCCGGGGAAAGCGCACGAGGTGCAGCGCCGTGGCCGAATTGGAGAGGATGCGCGCCTCCTTGTTGGCGCCCTGGTGGAACCATTCGATGCGCACGGAGGGTGCCAAAGCCTGCAGCGAGCGTGCAAAACCGCGGCCGCCGTTATTGCTTTCGACGGCCGCCTGCCGCGTATCGGAGCGCAGGAGCATCCCGGCCACGAGCGGTTCGGTGACCTCCATCGGTTCGCGCGAATAGACGGCATCGGTAATGTAGACCACCCCGTCGGCATCGACTGCATACGAGAGCGAACAGAGGTAGTCGTCGCCCGTATCGGCCGTATCGGTATAGTTGGCGCGGCGGACGATCTCGTGCGGCAGCTGGTCGTACTCGGCGAAGTTCAGCCCGTAGAGCAAACCCTCGCGGGACGAGGGATGCCCCTGGTACATACTTTCGAATTGCAGCGGGTCGAGCCGCCGTTTGGCTTCGAGCAACGCACGCCCCTGCTGCCCTTCCCACAACGCCTCGCCAGGGACACGGGGGTCGACCTCGGTGGGCGGCGAGGCCTTGAGCGCCTCGAAATTCAGGTGCAGCCACGTGTCGGGAGACAGCCCGTCGAGCTGCGCCCAGCGGGTGAATTCGACGACGGGTTCACGCGCGGCGAGCGTGCCGATAAGGTCTTCCTCGTGCCAGCGTGTGAAGACGATCAGTTCGCGCGAGGCGTTGTGCATGCGCGTCCGCACGACCGAGGTATACCACTCCCAGCAATTGGCGCGGACGATGGGCGAATTGGCTTCGAGGGCATCCTTGTAGAGGTCGTCGAGGATGAAGCAGTCGACACGGTTACCCGTGAGCGAGCCTTCGCGCCCGACGGAGAGCAGTCCGCCGCGGCGGCCGATGACCTCCACTTCGTCGACCGTACGGATATAACCGGGCGGTTTCGCACCCTGTTTGATGGTCGTGGCGGGAAAAAGCGCGGCATATTCGCGCGATTCGACGATGCGCTGCACGCGGCGGTTGAATTTCGAAGCCAGCGCCCCGGAATAGGAGGCGATCGCAACGCGCAGGTCGGGATCAAGCCCCAGCACGTAGGCCGGAAGCAGTGTCGTCGCGCCGACGCTCTTGCCGTGCTGGGGAGGCATGGTGACGATCAGACGCCGGATGCGCCCGGCCGCAAAAGCCTCCAGCACACGGTAATACGCCCGGTGGAAGGGTTGCAGCTCGAGGAAGGGATAGACCGCCAGCGCGAATGCGCCGAACGAAGGGGGCACACCCGCGACGGAGGGAAGAGCCCCGGACGGCCCGGCTCCATCCGTGCAGACCGCCCCGTACCCGGACACGGCGGGCCGGCCGGCAATGGCACCTTGGGCGGGGGAAACAGGCCGGACGGACACAGCTGGAAGGCCGGGTGTGACGGGCTGACCGGAGGCGACGGAAATATCGCCGGGAACGGACTGATCGCAGGGAACCGATTGGGCGCAGGGAACGGAAGATCCCGAGGGATCGGGCTGACCGGAGAGTACAGACTGGACGCAGGAAAGGGGCTGGCCGGGCGCGGCGCGAAGGCCGGGGAAATCGGGATCGAGGATGGCGGCAGGTACGAAAACCTCTGCGGAAGGAATTTCCGCAGAGGCCGGGTCGGTTTTAACAGACATTGGTTTGATTTTTGAACCCTATGCGCGGCGCCGCGGCGGGAGGTTCGGAAGAAAATGCCGTTCCGGCGGCTGCGCCGGGCCCGGAGGGATGGCCGGAACGGATGAGGCGGATTACACGCAGCGCTTCAGCTCGGAGAAGTCGAAGTCGTTGAGCACTTCGCCCCCGGCTTGCGTGGTGTGGAATTCCCACCAGACGGGCACGAGATCCGTAACGGGGTGCTGCCCCCCTTCGGGCAGCGAAAGGCGGCCGCGGTAGACGATGACCGACGCCGTGAGGCGGCAGTCCGTATCGCCGAAGCGGAACGCGAGCGAACCCGAAAAATAGTTCCCGCCGTCGATGGCGTCCGACAACCGTGCCGCCGCCTCATGGTAAAGTTCAGGTGAAACCGAATACATAATTGATAATTAGCAAGATTTTTGCAAATAAATTTGCAGACAGAAATAAATTGTTTAACTTTGCAGGACAAAGATAAGTTCAAATATTGAATTTCCAAATAAAATATTCAATTTTTTAATATAAAATTTTCCGATCAAAAGCTATGAACGAACGGGTAAAACTGATACGGAAACAGTTGGGGATGACGCAAGAACAACTGGCACAGCGGCTTGGCATCGGCAAGGCGGCGCTCTCGATGATCGAGACCGGCAAGGCGGGGCTCTCGGCACGCAACCGGAACATCCTGGTTCAGGAATTGAACGTAAATCCCGAATGGCTCGAAAGCGGCAAGGGCAACATGTTCAACGCCGAACCCGACCTGACAGCTTACATGCACCGCACGGACAATTCGCTGCCGTTGCAGAGCGTGCCCCTCTACTCGATCGAGGGCACGGCGGGACTGGTACCGCTGTTCGCCGACCAGGCGCAGGCCAAACCCGTGAATTTCATCCACATTCCCAACCTGCCCAAATGCGACGGCGCCATATATATCGTAGGGGATTCGATGTACCCGCTACTCAAAAGCGGCGACATCGTACTCTACAAACAGCTGGGCGACATCAACGATATCTTCTGGGGCGACATGTATCTGCTGTCGATCGACATCGACGGCGAGGAGTACGTGACGGTGAAATACATTCAGAAATCCGACCGCGAGGGGAACCCGCACCACGCAGACAAGGACGTGGCGATCAACCGCATAAGGGCAATCGCGCTGGTCAAGGCCAGCATCAGGATGAACTCGATCCGGTAGCGGCCCGGACAGGGCGCCCGTATGCCCGTATCTCCCGGGAAACGATCCCGGCGGCAGCGCCCCGATGTCCGCCGCAAACCCGCTGCCGGACATTGTACTGCAAAAACGGCACAGCTGAAGCGGGAAGGGCGGAACCCGCAGCCGGGAACCTGCCGCGAAAGAAGATGAACCGGCACCCTGATTCCGAAAAAATTTCCTATCTTTCGGAAAATAAAACCGCCTGACATGGAACTATCCGATAAAAAATTCGCGGTGCTGATCGACGCCGACAACATCTCGCACCGGAAAATCAAGGACATACTCGACGAAATCGCCAACTACGGCACGCCGACGATCAAGCGTATCTACGGCGATTTCACCGACCCGAAGTTCGCGGCATGGAAAAGCGTGCTGCTCGAGAATTCGATCACCCCGATCCAGCAATACGCCTACACGACAGGCAAGAACGCGACGGATTCGGCGCTGATAATCGACGCGATGGACATCCTGCACAAAGAGTCGGTCAACGGATTCTGCATCGTGTCGAGCGACAGCGACTACACCCGCCTGGCGAGCCGCATCCGCGAATCGGGACGGGAAGTACTCGGTTTCGGGGAGAAGAAGACCCCCAAGCCGTTCATCAAATCGTGCGACAAATTCATCTATGTCGAGATACTCGGGCAGCCCGCACCCGCCCCGGCTCCGGTATCGGCACCGGCACAAACAGCGGCAGCTGTGCCAGCAGCCAAAGCTGCGACGCCGAAAAAAACCGCGAAAAAACATCAGGGGCGCAATGCACCCGAAACAGACATGCCGGAGGCAGCCCCCGCAGAACCCGCCGCTGCGGAGAAAAAGGTAGCCCCGGCTCCGGATACGGCACAGCCCCAGCCGATCATCCGTCCGATCGACGACGATTTCAAGACACTGCTCGCAAACACGATCGAAGACGCCGCCGACGACAGCGGCTGGGCCTTCCTCGGCATCGTGGGCGGGGTGCTCACCAAGAAGATGCCGGACTTCGACCCCCGCAATTACGGGTACAAGAAACTGTCGCTGCTGGTAAAATCCCTTTCGAAAATAGTCGAAATCGAAGAGCGCCCGTCGGAAAATAAGGAGCTGAAACTCGTTTACGTCCGAAACCGTATCCGGTAGACGTCCAAGCCTGCCCGCCCCGGCAACCGAACCACGCAGGGATCACGGGCGCCCATGCAAAATACGCCGGACAGGCACCCCCGCAAGATTTTCCGGGCCACTATCCCTGCAGGATTTCCCGGCCGGATACGGCATAACAAACAGGTTACGGCAACGAGGCCGCTGCAACGCAATCTTGCAGCGGCCTTTCGCATAGCCCCCAATCCGGGTTGTGCGCCCGGCACAGGAGCTGCACGGGAACAGCGCAGGAGCAGCCGAAACAGCAGAAAGAACAACGGAAGAAACAGCGGAGGAAGCAACGGCAGAGAGAACGTCAGGAGGCGAATAACCTCGAAAAACCCGGAGCGGCACTTACAATCCGGAAGCAGCATTCGCAAAATTTTTTAATAACGCCACTACTGTCAAATCGCAATTAAAATTACAAAATCCGGTAACGATCAAGCAGCGAAACAAGCCTCTGAATGCGCAATTATCAGCAATGCGGAGGCACAAAGAGAAAAAACCGCCGGATTAGAGCCGCAAAAAAGTCATCCGCCGTGAACAATCTGACAATAAATTTATATATTTGTGATATTGTTTTCAAAACCCTACTAATCCGAAACAAGACATGGACAAAACCAATGTACGGGAGTTGCAGGATGTCGTGATCCGCTTTTCAGGCGACTCGGGCGACGGCATGCAGCTTACGGGCACGCTTTTCTCAGACACCTCGGCACTGCTCGGGAACGGGATCTCGACCTTCCCCGACTACCCTGCCGAAATCCGCGCGCCACAGGGTACCGTGGCGGGCGTATCTGGATTCCAGGTTCACTTCGGCAGCCACCGGGAGCTCAACCCCGGCGACTACTGCGACGTGCTGGTGGCGATGAACCCCGCAGCGCTCAAGGCCAACCGCAAATGGCTCAAACCGGGTGCGACGGTCATCATCGACGGCGATTCGATCACCGAAGACCACCTCAAAAAGGCGTGCTTCGCCACGCTCGACCCCATCGCCGAGCTGAAACTCGACGAGTACAACGTAGTAATCCCCGGCATCACCACGATGACGCGCGACGCGCTCCGGGAGACCGGCCTCGACAACAAGAGCGTGACCAAGTGCAAAAACATGTTCGCACTGGGTATCTGCTTCTACCTGTTCGACCGGCCGGAGGCTTACGCATTCAAATACATCGAAACCAAATTCGCAAAGAAGAACCCCGCCATAGCCGAAGCCAACAAGCTGGCCATCCAGGCGGGATACAACTACGCAGCCAATACGCACCAGTTCGCAAACACCTATACCGTAGCGCCCGCACCGCTCGAAAAGGGCACCTACCGCTCGATCAGCGGCAACGTCGCCACGGCATGGGGACTGTGCGCCGCAGCCGAAAAGGCCGGGTTGCCGCTCTTCTGCGGCTCGTACCCGATCACTCCGGCCACCGTAATCCTCGAAGAGCTGGCCAAGCGCAAAGACCTCGGGGTGAAGACCGTCCAGGCCGAAGACGAAATCGCGGGCATCTGCACCGCCATCGGCGCAGCCTTCGCCGGCAACTTCGCCGTGACGACCACCTCGGGCCCCGGCCTGTCGCTCAAGAGCGAGGCGCTGGGACTGGCCGTGATGACCGAGTTGCCGCTGGTGGTGGTCGACGTACAGCGCGGCGGCCCCTCGACGGGACTTCCGACCAAGACCGAGCAGAGCGATCTGGCGCAGGCGCTCTACGGCCGCAACGGCGAGTGCCCCGTGATCGTCGTGGCGGCATCGTCGCCCAGCGACTGCTTCCACTACGCATTCGAGGCCGGGCGCCTGGCCATGGAGCATATGACCCCCGTGATCCTGCTGACCGACGGGTTCATCGCCAACGGCTCGGAGCCGTGGCGCATCCCTGCGATGAAGGACTACCCTGCCATCACCCCGCCGATCGTGGACGAGGCCCCCGAAGGCGGTTTCATGCCCTACGTGCGCAACGAAAACCTGGCCCGCGGCTGGGCATTCCCCGGCAAGACGGGACTGGAACATCGTGTCGGCGGCCTTGAAAAGGACTGCGTAAAGGGTTGTATCTCGCACGACCCGTCGAACCACCAGAAAATGGTACGCACCCGCGCCGAAAAGGTGGCGAAAGCCGTCGACGACATCCCGGCACAGGCCGTATGGGGCGCCCCGGAAGGCGACCTGCTGGTGGTCGGCTGGGGAGGTACGCGCGGACACCTGCAAAACGCCGTCGACCAGATGCGCGCCGAAGGCAAGCGCGTTTCGCTGTGCCATTTCAACTACATCAACCCGCTGCCGCACGGCGTACGCGAGATATTCTCGAAATTCCGCAAGATCGTCGTCTGCGAGCTGAACGAAGGGCAGTTCGCCAACTATCTGCGCCAGAGTTTGCAGGAGTTCCGCTACGAACAGTACAACAAGTGCGAGGGCCTGCCCTTCACGGTTGCAGAGCTTTGCCAAAAATTCGAATCCTTATTGAAATAACGCCATGGCAGAATACAAATACACCCCCGCGGATTTCAAAAGCGACCAGGAGGTACGCTGGTGCCCCGGATGCGGCGACCACGCCATCCTCAGCGCCGTACAGCGCGCGCTGCCCGAGATCGCCGACGCGACCGACACGCCGCACAATCTTTTCACGTTCGTGTCGGGCATCGGCTGCTCGTCGCGGTTCATCTATTACATGAAGACCTACGGGTTCCATTCGGTGCACGGCCGCGCCAACGCCGTGGCCACGGGCGTCAAGGTCGCCAACCCGCGCCTCAGCGTCTGGGTCACCACGGGCGACGGCGACTCGCTGGCCATCGGCGGCAACCACTTCATACACGCCATCCGCCGCAATGTCGACCTGAACGTCATACTCTTCAACAACGAGATCTACGGCCTCACCAAGGGGCAGTACTCCCCCACCTCGAAGCTGGGCAAGATCACCAAGACCTCGCCCTACGGCACGGTCGAAAAGCCGTTCAACCCCGGCGAACTGGTGATCGGCGCCAAAGGCACGTTCTTCGCCCGCTCGGTCGACATGGAGGTGCAGCTTTCGAAGGAGTGCATGGTGGCCGCTGCGATGCACAAAGGCATGTCGGTGATCGAAGTACTGCAAAACTGCGTGATTTTCAACGACAAGACCCACGCTGCATTCGCCGCCGACAAGGCTACGCGCGCCGAACGTACGATCACGCTGCGCCACGGCGGGAAAATGCTGTTCGGGGCCAAC
>OIAF01000530.1_pt1 | contig 12452 bp, 7 predicted proteins | sample 1580751 | NCBI WGS metagenome assembly OIAF01 (sample SAMEA3882511, study PRJEB24775) | human gut metagenome | biome: human-associated habitat; feature: intestine environment; material: feces | place: Netherlands | collected 2009/2010
CCAGGAATTTTGCAGCCTCTACAGCTCCTTTTCCGAAAACTCCTTTGGAATATGCCCTGTGGGAAAGGATAACAACCTCGTCCGGTCCTGCGAAGATGACATCGTGATCTCCGACGATCGTGCCGCCGCGTACGGCAGAGATTCCGATTTCCTTCGGATCACGCTGCTCGTGGCGCTGGCTTCTGTCATAAACATAGTGGTACTGGTTGTCCATTGCCTCATTCAGGCTGTCAGCCAGGGCGATGGCCGTTCCGCTCGGGGCATCGCATTTCAGTTTGTGGTGTTTCTCCACGATTTCCATATCAAAGCCTGCTTCGGCAAGCACTTTTGCAGCTGCCTGTACCAGTTTCATCAGCGTATTCACACCAAGGGACATATTTGCAGAGCGGAGAACCGGGATTTCTTTGCTGGTCTCCTGCACTTTTTTGAGCTGATCCTCGGTGAGGCCTGTGGTGCAGAGGACGAGTGGAAGTTTTTTCTCCTTGCAGGCATCGAGCAGTGCGTCGGCTGCCTTGTAGGAAGAAAAGTCAACGACTACGTCTGCCGGAACATCGCATTCTGCCAGGCTTTTGAATACCGGATAATCGTTCTGGCCGTTGTCGTTCATATCGATTCCGGCTATGATTTCTGCATTTGCATCTTCTTTTACCAGGCCGGTGATGACCTGTCCCATATGGCCGTTGCAGCCATGCATAATAATTTTAACCATTGTCTTTTTCCTTCTTTACTTCGTGTATTCTTAACTTAAGCCAGTTTGATTCCAAAATCTTTCATAGCCTTTGCCAGGCGCTCCTGGTTCTGCGGCTCCATCTCGGTCAGCGGCAGACGAAGCGGTCCAACTTCTTTGCCCATCAGGTTCAGCGCTGCTTTTACCGGAATCGGGTTTACTTCGCAGAACAGCGCATCGATGAGCGGCAGTGCTCTCAGCTGGATTTCTCTGGATCCGGCCACATCGCCGTCGAGGAATTTCTGTACCATGTCGTGGGTCTCACGCGGTGCTACGTTGGAAAGAACGGAGATTACACCGCTTCCGCCAAGGGAAAGGATCGGCACAACCTGATCGTCGTTTCCGGAGTACAGATCGATCTTTCCATCGGTCAGCTGCATAATTTTTGCGACCTGGGAAATGTTTCCGGAAGCCTCTTTGACTGCAACGATATTCTCAACGTTGTTGAACAGATAGACGATCGTTTCCGGTGCAATGTTTACGCCGGTTCTGCCCTGAATGTTGTAAAGGATGACCGGCACTTTGACGCTGTCTGCGATTGCGGTAAAGTGTGCAATCAGGCCCTTCTGTGTTGCTTTATTGTAATACGGAGAAACGAGAAGAAGTCCGTCCACGCCGTATTTTTCTGCTTCCTGAGACAGATAAATTGCTGTCTCCGTGCTGTTGGAGCCGGTTCCTGCAATTACCGGGATTCTGTGATTTACTTTTTCCACGGTATATTTGATGGCATCCAGATGCTCCTCATGGGACAGGGTCGAAGCCTCACCGGTGGTTCCGCAGATAACGATGGCGTCGGTTCCGCCGGCGATCTGCTCCTCAATCAGTTCTCCGAGTTTTTCGTAATTCACTTCCTGTGTTTCGGTCATCGGTGTGATAATTGCAACAGCTGCACCTTTAAAAATAGACATTCTCTTTTCCTCCTGTATGTTGTGTCAGATAAAACCATAAGAAATCAGTCGCCGGAGCTTATCTCCCACGGAAAATTTCACTTTCCGTTTAAAAAAGAGGCGCCTCATCCCAGATAAGATCGCCTCCAAATTCACACATACGCAGTATCTATGATCAGATAGCTCTCCATCTCTCGATGACAGTCGCAGATTTTTTCAACCTGCGCCCAGGAGCATACCGGTTCAGCGCCGGATGTCCTTCGGCATTCTTCCCTTTTCCTCTTCTTCTTTTGCTGCTGAGGCATCCGAAAAGGTACTCTTGAAGTAATGCGACCTCTATCCACTTCAGTTCTGCTTTTACTATAGCATCATTAAATTTTCTTGTCAACAGCGGATCGCGCTTTAACTCTCACTATATTCCAGCTTGCTCACCGAAACCTCATATGCAGTCCGCTTTTCCATTTCCGTCTCGCTCAGCCGCTTCATATATTCCCGGCTCTGGATCCGTCCCCAGATGAGAACGTGGCCGCCCACGGCAAACGCAGAGGCATACCGCGCATTCCGTCCCCAGCAGATGCACGGGATATAATCTGATTTTCCATACGGACGGTTGACCGCGATCAGAAGGTCGGCGATCTCTCTTCCCAGAGGTGTTTTCCGGTAGACCGGCGGTTTACATATGTATCCATCGAGGTAAATCTGGTTGGATTTGACGGAATCGTCCTCTTCCTCCACGAAGCTTAATTCCCGCGCAAATACGGAGAGTACCAGACGGTTCTTCTTCTCCTCGTGGCGGTTGTAGGACCGGAACTGACCGCTGATGCAGATCCACTCACCCTGGTAATCCTGTGATACGTCCACCAGCCGCTCGGAGACCATCACCGGAATGATGTCCTGCGATTCACTCAACCGCTTGACCATCACATCGACGAGGTAAAAGCCCTCTCCGAATACCTGATGGCTGAATGTAAACGGGGAGACAATCTCTCCCATGATAACCACCTGATTGTTTTCAATCATCTTGTCTGCCATAATGAAAATCCCCTTCCTTTGTCTTTTCTTTCTGAATATTGATTTCTGATCGGTACTTTGCTGATCTATAATCCTAATGTATGAACCACATTTCTTTTTCAGAACCACTTTTTTCCAGTTTTTTTTATTTCTATTCAAATCAGCATTCTGCCCAATTTTTTGTATATGTTTCTGTAAAAACCGCACCACATGCTTCGTATTTTCTACCATTGCAATACAAAAAATGTCACATCTTCCCTGTTTTTTTTCTCTGTTCTGTGCTATAATAGTTCAGATAGGCAGGCATCCAGCAGAGACAAAACGGCAAGGCACCTGCCTTTGTGCTGTGATAAACATTCCCGGCCGGCTTGAAATTTTGAAAAATTGAACCCGGCAGGGTCAACCCATAGGAAGAGGAATGAAGAAATGAAAACAACGAGAGAAGATGTAAGAAACGTTGCCATCATCGCCCATGTCGATCATGGTAAAACTACACTGGTAGACGAGCTTCTGAAACAGAGCGGCGTTTTCCGTGCCAATCAGGAGGTTCAGGAACGTGTCATGGACTCGAACGATATCGAGCGTGAGCGTGGAATCACCATTCTTTCCAAAAATACAGCAGTTTACTACAAAGGAACGAAAATCAACATCATCGACACCCCAGGCCATGCGGACTTCGGCGGCGAGGTTGAGCGAGTTCTGAAAATGGTAGACGGCGTTATTCTGGTTGTAGACGCATTCGAGGGCGCTATGCCGCAGACCAAATTCGTGCTGAAAAAAGCACTCGAGCTGGATCTGTCCGTTATCGTCTGCATCAACAAGATCGACCGCCCGGAAGCACGCCCGGATGAAGTTATCGACGAAGTGCTCGAGCTTCTGATGGACCTCGATGCATCTGACGAACAGCTTGACTGTCCGTTTCTGTACGCATCCGCAAAGATGGGTCATGCAGTACTCGATCTGAACGATACCCCGAAGGATATGACTCCTCTGTTCGAGACCATCCTGAAATACATCCCGGCTCCGACCGGCGATCCGGAAGCTGGCACACAGCTTCTGATCAGTACCATCGACTACAACGAATACGTTGGACGTATCGGTGTCGGCAAAGTTGAAAACGGAACGATCCGCGTGAACCAGGACGTTATGCTGGTCAACCACCACGATCTGACCAAGAAGAAAAAAGTAAAGGTCAGCAAACTGTATGAATTTGACGGACTGAAAAAAGTAGAGGTTACTGAGGCAGGCATCGGTTCTATCGTTGCTGTTTCCGGTATCCCGGATATCCACATCGGAGATACTCTCTGCGGCGATCTGGACAACCCGGTTTCCATCCCGTTCCAGAAAATCTCCGAGCCGACTATTTCCATGAACTTCATCGTAAACGACAGCCCGCTGGCCGGTAAAGAAGGTAAATACGTAACTTCCCGCCACCTGCGTGACCGTCTGATGCGTGAGCTGAATACTGACGTTTCTCTCCGCGTCGAGGAGACTGATTCCGCAGACTGCTTCAAGGTTTCCGGCCGTGGTGAGCTGCATCTGTCCGTCCTGATCGAAAACATGCGCCGTGAGGGATATGAGTTCGCAGTAAGTAAGGCAGAGGTTATCTACAAAGAGGACGAGCGCGGACGCAAACTCGAGCCAATGGAAATCGCATACGTTGACGTTCCGGATGAGTTCTCCGGTACTGTCATCCAGCTCCTCAGCGAGCGTAAAGGCGAGCTTCACGGCATGAGCCGCGCAAGCGATGGTTCCACCCGTCTGGAGTTCGAAATCCCGGCACGAGGCCTGATTGGTTTCCGTGGAATCTTCATGACCTCCACCAAAGGAACTGGTATCCTGAACACCGAGTTTGAAGATTACGCACCGTACAAGGGCGACATCGAATACCGCAAACAGGGTTCCCTGATCGCTTTCGAGGCAGGCGAGTCCGTTACCTACGGTCTGTACTCCGCACAGGAGCGCGGTACTCTGTTCATCGGACCTGGCGAGAAGGTTTACGCCGGTATGGTTATCGGACAGAACGGTAAGGCCGAGGATATCGAGCTGAACGTCTGCAAGACGAAACACCTGACCAACACCCGTACTTCTTCCTCCGACGAGGCACTGCGTCTGACTCCGCCGAGAATCCTTTCCCTGGAGCAGGCTCTGGACTTCATCGACAAGGACGAGCTTCTTGAGGTTACTCCGGTTTCCTTACGTATCCGTAAGAAAGAGCTGGATTCCAGACTTCGTAAGAGAGCGGCAATGAAATAAATTTTTATAAAACGACATAAGAACCGCCGGTTCACTCTTGATTTGAGAGTAAACCGGCGGTTCTTTGTCGTTTTTCTATTCTGTTTTCTATTCGTTTGTCGTTCCGCCATGGAAGCCGTAATACGTCTCTCCCGCTGCAAGATCCACGCCGTTTGCCGCTGCAAGAGTATGAATCGTGACAAGCTCATACCCGCGGTTGATCAGCTCCGGCACGATCGTTGCACACGATTCTACGGTCGTCTCGTGGATATCATGCATCAGGATAATGTCTCCCGGGCTTACACTGTCGAGAACGGCGCTGATGTTTGCCTGTACATTTTTCGTCTGCCAGTCCAGGGTATCGACATCCCACATGATGCTCGGGCGGCCGATAGATGCGAGCAGTTCATCGGTGCTGTTTCCATATGGGAAACGGATGACAGTTGCACCCTGTCCGTTGTTGTACTGGGCGATCAGCTCATCCGTCATCTGGAACTGGGCAAGGCCGTCGTCGAGGCTCAGTTCTTTCATATTCGGATGCGCATAGGAGTGGTTTCCAAGCTCACAGCCGATTGCCGCCATGCGCGGGATCACATCTGCACCGTATTTTTCCACATTGCTGCCGAGCATAAAGAACGTCGCCTGTGCCCCGTACTGCTCCAGCGTATCGAGAAGCGTGCTGGTATAGACATCCGGGCCGTCATCAAAGGTCAGTGCAACCATCATCGAACCGTTGCGATCCGGCTGGTAAACACCCTGGTCATCAAAGTAACAGCCTTTTCCGCCGATCGGTTTCCAGCCGGTCGCCATGTAACCATTGGAATCAAAATGGTACTGGTTTCCGTCGATATCTGCCCAGCCGTTGACGTAGTACGTTGTGGCATCCGTTGCGTACCACCAGCCCGACGAGCTGTACTGCCATCCCGGCGTCTCATTCGGCGGCGTGGTCTCCGCAAGCTTCTTAATTCCCGCATTTCCCGATCCGTCCTCCGCCTCCGGCGCCGTCTCGCTCACCGTCTTTGCGGCTGTGTCATTACTCAGTACAATTCCTTTTTTCGCAAGCTGCGCTCCCGCAAATTTCCAGATAAGCGCAAGAAAAAGAAGGCCGACCACCACACACAGGGAAATCCGTGACACTTTCTGCATCATCCGTCTGCGGCGCATCTGCTTTCTTCTCTGTTTCAATGATTTTTTTTCCATATGATCTGTTTATACTCCATCGTCCCGCCCCTTTGCGGAACTTTCTTCCATCGTAACACAAACGTTTTTCGACATTTTTCTACTTACTATCATAACGTGATCTGACCTAAGATGCAAGGCACAAATTCTTACATTTTTCCACTTCTGGTAAATTAATGTTTATCGTTTCTTAACATCTTGTCACAAAAAAAGAGTGACTCTGCACCCATGGTAAAAGCGGATACAAAATCACTCTTTGTCACTCTCTTTTAAAAAACCTGGTTTCTTTCTGGTGCTTTGCCACCAAATCACAAGTCTTTCACCTGTCCAGCCTGATTATCCTCTCTGCTTAAGAGTAACTGCAAAGTTTTAACGTTGCCAGAACAACGGAAGCAAACACCTTATGCCTCATGTCCTATTTTAGTCAGGAAATCGCTGCCCATCACCCATTTTTCGTTTTCCAGCGTCACAACAGACTCGAGTTTCCAGGTGACGGTCTCTATTTTGGTTTTGCGGAAGAAATGGAGGAAACGGGTTCGTCGCTCGATCGCAGCGGTCACGTTGGTTTCAATCTTCATCTGGTTGGATTCGTTGGTTACGGTTGTGGAGACGCTGCTCACGGTGATGCTGGTGATTCCGGTGTTGGTGTCGCTGTTCAGGTAGGCATCGCAGAGCTGCTGGTACTGTTCTTTGGCGGTTTTCTGTACGGCGGTGTCGGCGGAAAATTCATTTTTGATGGTGCTGAAGGATTTTCCGGCGGCTGCGGCTGTGAATACCTTGTCCAGGGACTCTTCTGCGCGGTCGGCGATGGTTTTGCCGGTGGAATCGTTGAGTTTTAAATCCGGCAGGAATTCCATGCTGCTGTTGTCCTGCACGAGGACGATCTCGCGGTATGGGTCTTTCTGTTTTTCGGTCAGTTCAATGGTGTGGCCGCCGAGGAAGAGATACGGGATTTTGTAGATGCTGACGTTATCTGCTGTCTCTTTTAAATACTTTTTCCCGACCTGCACGCCGTCCAGATAGAACGAGGCATCCGCCGGGACGGTGATTTCGACATCCGTCACGCAGCTGTCTTTCGGCACAACGTACCACTCTTTGAAGTTCCATTTTACGGTATCCCCGACGGCGATCTCCAATGTTTCTTCCTGCGAGTCGCTCATGCCTTTTAACGTGTACCGCACAGTATAAATCCTGTTTTCCCCGGTCTCAAGATTCTGTTTTCTGCGCATGAAAAAGCTCTTGATCTCCGGTGTTTCCTGCCCGTCAGTGCCGTCCTGTTTTGCTTTCCAGGTCATTGCATTGACGTAGTTCTTCCGCGACAGAAACGTGCTGTCCGGGAACTGACATACATCGTATGCACTGTTCCAGTCTCCTGCCAGACATGCTTCCACGTAATTCCGTCCTGCCGCCTGCGGCGCATACAGATACGCGCCTGCCATAAAAAATGCGGCGCACAGAATCAGAAACAGACTGAGATTCACGATCAGAATCCGCAGACTCATCGGCAGATCACGAAATTTTGCCGCCCGTATTTTCACAGAAAGCTCCGTCGTCTCTTCTCCGTCTTTTTCCACATGGCGGAATCTTTTTCCTTTTCTTTTCCACTTCTGGAGCATAGTTTACCTCATCTTTTCCTCTTATTTAGACTGTTCTTTCACCGCATACGTATGCACCCGGTCGCTCTTCTGGCTGTATGCCTCTCCCTCGGAGTAATACTCCTCCGATGTCGTGGAAAAACGCGTAATCGTCTCTTTCACACGCTCTCCCGCCGTTTGCTGGTGGAGAAACAGCGCTGCAATCATCAGAATCACAAATATATCCAGAATCAGTACCGCCGCATTTGCCACGATGCCAGGTAATTTTTTTATCCACATAGGCTTCCCTCTTTTCTGTCTCCATTGTAACAAAATGCTCCCGAAAACACAAGGAAAGCAGAGACCCCGGCGAACCGAAAATTCTCTGCTTTTCACAAATGACATATTTATTTTTTAACCTTGTTTCAATCCACAGTCGGTAATTTCACAGAGTCTGACATGTCAGCAGAATGCTGACTGTGGTTTGCCTCATGTCAGTGGGGGATACCGATTTCTCTCCGCCCGCCACTGCCGTTAACTTTCTTATTTGCAATTCATCTCACCACCTATAGAGGTGGGAGAATCCTTGCTATTATTTGTTGAAGGGTTTACTCCTCGGTATCATCCTTTGACGGAATCATTTCCTCAAAGTCGAAGTCGAGCATCGGCTTTTCCTCTTCAGCTGACGGTTCTTCAACCGGAGCTTCTGCCATCGGAGCTGCCGGAGCATCGTCCTCAAGATCTTCGGTCAGAATCAGATCCTCGTCCTCTTCTTCCTCGATCATGCTGTCGGTATTCAGATGAATGTTGCTGTAACACTTCATACCAGTACCAGCCGGAATCGGTTTACCGATGATAACGTTCTCTTTCAGACCTACCAGGTGGTCAACTTTACCTTTGATAGCGGCATCGGTCAGAACCTTGGTGGTCTCCTGGAAGGATGCTGCAGACAGGAAGGAATCGGATGCCAGGGATGCTTTGGTAATACCAAGCAGAACCTGTTTTCCTTCTGCCGGCTCTTTGCCTTCTGCGATCAGCGCTTTGTTGGTCTCATCATACTCCAGGAAGTCTACCATGTCGCCCGGAAGGAATTCGGTATCTCCGTTTTCCTCGATGCGGATCTTCTTCAGCATCTGGCGAACGATAACCTCGATGTGCTTATCGTTGATTTCTACACCCTGCAGACGGTAAACTCGCTGTACCTCGCGGAGCATGTAATCCTGAACGGCACGTACGCCTTTGATCTTCAGGATATCGTGCGGGTTTACAGAACCTTCGGTCAGCTCGTCTCCAGCTTCCAGAACCGTTCCGTCAGCGATCTTGATACGGGATCCGTAAGGGATCAGGTATGTCTTGGATACGCCATCGTCCGGATTGGTAACCACGATTTCGCGTTTTTTCTTGGTGTCTTTGATCTGTGCAACACCAGGGATCTCGGTGATGATAGCAAGTCCTTTCGGCTTTCTTGCCTCGAAAAGCTCCTCGACACGAGGAAGACCCTGTGTGATATCTCCACCGGCAACACCACCGGTATGGAAGGTACGCATGGTCAGCTGTGTACCAGGCTCACCAATCGACTGTGCTGCGATGATTCCAACAGACTCACCAACCTGTACTGCTTCGCCGGTTGCCATGTTGGCGCCATAGCATTTTGCGCAGATTCCGTTACCGGAACGGCAGGTAAGAATGGTACGGATTTTTACTTTTGTATAATGCTCACCGTTCTCGTTGATGCCGTCTTTGATGACACGGGCAGCACGTTTCGGGGTGATCATATGGTTTGCTTTTACAATGACGTTGCCGTCTTTGTCTTTGATCGTCTCGCAGGAGAAACGGCCTGTGATACGATCCTGCAGACTCTCGATCTGCTCTTTTCCGTCTGTGAACTCGCTGACCCACATACCCGGAATTTCGTCCTTGCCCTCGGCACAGTCGATTTCACGGATGATCAGGTCCTGAGAAACGTCTACCAGACGACGGGTCAGGTAACCAGAGTCGGCGGTACGAAGCGCGGTATCGGACATACCTTTTCGTGCTCCGTGTGCGGACATGAAGTATTCCAGTACCTGAAGACCTTCACGGAAGTTTGACTTGATCGGCAGCTCGATGGTGTGTCCGGTTGTATCGGCCATCAGTCCTCGCATACCGGCCAGCTGTTTGATCTGCTTATCGGAACCACGGGCTCCGGAGTCAGCCATCATGAAGATGTTGTTGTATTTATCCAGTCCGTCGAGCAGTGCTTTTGTCAGCGCATCGTCGGTCTTCTTCCAGGTATCTACAACCTCTTTGTAACGCTCTTCGTCTGTAATAAGACCACGTTTGAAGTTTCTTGTAATCTTGTCTACCGTTGCCTGTGCTTCTGAGAGCATCTGCGGTTTCTGCGGCGGCACGGTCATATCGGAAATGGATACGGTCATGGCTGCACGGGTGGAGTATTTATATCCGGTTGCCTTGATATAGTCCAGAACCTCTGCGGTTTTGGTAGCTCCGTGTGTATTGATAACTTTTTCCAGAATCTGTTTCAGCTGTTTCTTTGCAACGAGGAAATCAACCTCAAGCGCAAGCTCGTTACCCGGAACCGTACGGTCTACGTATCCCAGATCCTGCGGCAGAATCTCATTGAAGAGGAATCTTCCGAGTGTGGAGCTTACGTTCTGCTGCATTACAGTACCATCTTCCATCTCTTTTTCGCAGCGGATGGTAATCTTGGTCTGCAGGGTAATGTATCCGTTCTCGTATGCCAGGATAGCTTCGTTCATATCGCGGAAGAAGCTTCCTTCGCCCTTCTCGCCCGGACGCTCCTGTGTCAGATAGTAGATACCAAGAACCATATCCTGGGAAGGAACGGCTACCGGACCACCATCGGACGGTTTCAGCAGGTTGTTCGGAGAAAGAAGCATGAAACGGCACTCTGCCTGTGCTTCTACGGACAGCGGCAGATGGACAGCCATCTGGTCACCGTCGAAGTCGGCGTTGAATGCGGTACAAACCAGCGGATGCAGTTTGATTGCTTTACCTTCTACCAGAATCGGCTCGAATGCCTGGATACCCAGACGATGCAGTGTAGGGGCACGGTTCAGCATAACCGGATGCTCTTTGATGACGTCCTCGAGAACGTCCCATACCTGCGGCTCGAGTTTCTCGACCATTTTCTTTGCGTTTTTGATGTTGTGTGCAGTACCGTTGGAAACCAGCTCTTTCATAACGAACGGTTTGAACAGCTCGATTGCCATTTCTTTCGGCAGACCGCACTGGTAAATCTTCAGTTCCGGTCCTACGACGATAACAGAACGGCCGGAGTAGTCAACACGTTTACCAAGAAGGTTCTGACGGAAACGGCCGGATTTACCTTTCAGCATGTCGGACAGAGATTTCAGAGGACGGTTTCCAGGACCGGTTACCGGACGGCCGCGGCGGCCGTTGTCGATCAGGGCATCAACTGCCTCCTGGAGCATACGTTTCTCGTTGCGCACGATGATATCCGGCGCACCGAGCTCCAGCAGTCTCTTCAGACGGTTGTTACGGTTGATGATACGGCGGTACAGGTCATTCAGGTCGGATGTTGCAAAACGTCCTCCGTCAAGCTGTACCATAGGACGCAGATCCGGCGGAATAACCGGAACCGCATCAAGAATCATCCACTCCGGACGGTTTCCGGACTCACGGAATGCCTCAACAACCTCAAGTCTCTTGATGATGCGGGCTCTCTTCTGTCCGGTAGAATCTTTAAGACCTGCCTTTAATTCAGCAGACTCTTTTTCCAGATCGATTGCCATCAGAAGCTCTTTGATGGATTCCGCACCCATACCTGCACGGAAGCTGTTTCCGAACTCCTCTCTGGCATCCTGGTATTCTTTCTCGGTCAGAACCTGTTTGTACTGTAATTTGGTATCGCCTGCATCAAGAACGATGTAGTTTGCGAAATACAGAACCTTTTCCAGAGTTCTCGGAGACAGATCCAGGATCAGTCCCATACGGGACGGAATTCCTTTGAAATACCAGATGTGGGATACCGGAGCAGCCAGCTCGATATGTCCCATACGCTCTCTACGTACAGAGGATTTGGTAACTTCTACACCACATCTGTCGCAGACAACGCCTTTATAGCGAATCTTTTTGTACTTTCCACAGTGGCACTCCCAGTCCTTGCTCGGTCCAAAGATTCTTTCACAGAAAAGTCCGTCTTTCTCCGGCTTTAAGGTACGGTAGTTGATGGTCTCAGGTTTTAAAACCTCGCCTCTTGACCACTCTCTGATTTTCTCAGGGGACGCCAGTCCGATCTTGATGGCATCGAAAGTCATTGGCTGATATGTTTCATTGGCGTTGGTTGTTTCTGCCATGTATTCTTTCCCCTTTCTTATTCCTCATCATCAAAGGACTCTTCAAACTCGATCATATCATCTTCGTCTTCCATGTCCTCATCTTCTTCTACATTGACAAGCTCTTCTCCGCTGAACTCCTGCTTGGTGTAGCCGTGTTTACCGAAGGACTCCTCATCTCTGCGTCCTCTGGAATCACCCTCGATGACATGACGAAGATCAGTATCTCCGTAATCAGAGGTTTCCATAATGTGTACCTCTGATCCGTCCTCGCTGAGCACACGTACATCCAGACCAAGAGACTGAAGCTCTTTAAGAAGTACCTTAAAGGACTCAGGAATACCTGGCTCAGGAATGTTGTCACCTTTGATGATCGCTTCATAGGTCTTAACACGTCCGATCACATCATCAGACTTCACTGTCAGGATCTCCTGCAGTGTGTAGGAAGCACCATATGCCTCCAGTGCCCAAACCTCCATCTCTCCGAAACGCTGTCCACCGAACTGAGCTTTACCACCCA
>OIAF01000550.1_pt1 | contig 12084 bp, 8 predicted proteins | sample 1580751 | NCBI WGS metagenome assembly OIAF01 (sample SAMEA3882511, study PRJEB24775) | human gut metagenome | biome: human-associated habitat; feature: intestine environment; material: feces | place: Netherlands | collected 2009/2010
CCCCTACCGCTCTGTCACTACCAAAAAACAGGCCGCCCGCCCGGGCAGCCTGTCGTAAAGCTTATTTTTCGACCATCATATCCGCGGCCTTGTACAGATCGCCGCAGCTCATGCAGACGACGAGGTCGCCCTTTTTGGCGTTCTGCCGGACCCAGACGGCGGCACCCTCGAGGCCGTCCACCACGACACTGCCGGGCAGCTTGGCGGCCAGATCCTCGCTCCTGACACTGCCGTCGTCCTTCTCGCGGCCGCCCATGATGGGCAGCAGCACGACCTGATCGGCGGCACGCAGCACCTTGGCGAAGTCGTCCATCAGCATCTTGGTGCGGCTGTAGGTGAACGGCTGATGCACGGCAATGACGCGGTCATAGCCCATCTCCTTGGCCGTCGCCAGCGTGGCGGCCAGCTCGGTGGGATGGTGGGCGTAGTCATCGACGATGACCGCGCCGTTGCACTCGCCCTTGATCTCAAAGCGGCGGCCCGTGCCGTGGAACTGCTCGGCTGCGCGAACGGCGTCCTCGGGCTTGAGGCCCAGCGGGCGCACGCAGCAGCACATGGCCAGCGCATTGTAAATGTTGTGGTAGCCGGGCACGCCCAGCTTGATGTGGGCGAAGTGCTCACCGAGTTCGAGGACGTCGAACTCAAAGAAGCCGGGCTTGTACTCGCCGATGTTGACGGCGCGGAAACGGGCCTCCTCCTCGATGCCGAAGCTCAGGACCGGACGGTCAATGGAGTTCACGACGTCCATCGTGTTCTTATCGTCCATGTTAAAGACGACGGTGCGGGACAGCAGTGCAAACTTCTGGAACGCCAGCTTGAGCTTGCCCATCGTGCCGTAATATTCCAGATGGTCGTTGTCAATGTTCAGGATGACGCCCACCGCGCAGGTCAGATGCAGGAAGGTCTCGTGGTACTCACAGGCTTCGATGACAACGCTCTGGCCGCTGCCGGCCTTGCCGTAGCCGCCGATCAGGGGCAGCTTGCCGCCGATGACCGCCGCCGGGTCCCTGCCCGCCAGCTCCAGCATTGTGGTGATCATGCCGGTGGTCGTCGTCTTGCCGTGGGTGCCGGCCACGCCGATGCTCTGGGCATGGGTACGGCTGATGTAGCCCAGCATGACGCTGCGCTCAACGGCTTTGATGCCGCGGGCGCGGGCAGCCTGCAGCTCAGGATTATCGTCATGGATAGCGGCACTGTAGACCACAAGGTCCGCGTTGCCGACGTTGGCGGCGTCATGCCCGATGCAGACGCGCACGCCGAGGGCACGCTCGGCCTCGGTGTTTTTGGTTTCCTCGACGTCAGAGCCGGTGATGGCATAGCCGCGGCTGTGCAGGATCTGGATCAGCGGATAGGTGCCGGAGCCGCCGCAGCCGATGAAATGGATCGTGCGGACGCCTTCGAGCAGCTTGGGGTCATACATACTAAAAACCATAACAGTGGTCACCTCAAAATTTATCCGCTGCCGTAGGGGATGGCACGCGGTATACTTAACTATATTACGGAGTAATTATACTATTTTTCTGCAACAAAATAAACACTTTTTTTGAAATTGCAGCCTGGCCGACCAATTTTTGGGTAAAAGGCACAAATTCAGGGAGCCAAAACACAGCAATACGTCGAGGGTGCCGCTTGCGCCGCGGCCTTGACGGCACAAAAAACTTTTTACGGTACGATAAACGCCGCCCTTGCTCTGTGATTTTTCTGGCTTTTTCCGGCGCCGCCTGTTATAATGAAGAAAACCGCAGGAGGGATGCAGAATGGCAAAGCTGATTTGGGGCATTGACCCGCTGGCCGTGTCACGGATGGGACGCACGGCGAAAAAGCCGCCGTTCACGAAAAAGGAGCTGGCGCGCATCGGCATTCCGGCGCACAAGATTCCCCGCGTGCAGGAGGAGCTGGCGCGATTGACGGCAGATAAGACCCTGACCCGGGAGGAATTGGGGAGACTGGCGGAGGAAATCAGCTGGCTTTTGCTGTGAGCTTGCCTTCCCCCTCGGGGGAAGGTGGCCGAGGCCCCGCCCGAGGCCGGATGAGGGCGAAGTCGCCGCCATTGCTCCATAAACTGGCAGCCTCGGCAAGGTTTGCCCTCATCAGTCAGCGGGCGGGGCCGCTGACAGCTTCCCCCTCGGGGGAAGCCTTTTTTCGCAAACTGCCCTTGTTCCCTCCCGCAACCTATGCTATAATAAGCGTATCGTGCCAAATTCATCCGGCGCGGTGGGAAAAACGCTTTGTGTGGCAGCCAGCCATGCGGAAGGAGTAACGTAATGAAGAACAGTGAAAAGACCCTTGACATGATCGTGAACCTGTGCAAAAACCGCGGGTTCATCTATCCGGGCAGCGAAATCTACGGCGGCCTGGCCAACAGCTGGGACTACGGCCCTCTGGGTGTCGAGTTCAAGAACAACGTCAAAAAGGCATGGATGAAGAAATTCGTGCAGGAAAGCCCCTACAACGTCGGGCTGGACGCTGCCATCCTGATGAACCCCCAGACCTGGGTGACCACCGGCCACGTGTCCAGCTTCTCGGACCCGCTGCTGGACTGCCGCGCCTGCAAGAGCCGCCACCGCGCGGACAAGCTCATCTCCGAGTGTGAGCAGGGCAAGGGCGTGGACGTCGATGCCATGACCTTTGACGAGATGGACGAGTTCATTGCCACCCACCCCGAGGTCGTCTGCCCCGTCTGCGGCAAGCATGACTTCACCCCCATCCGCAAGTTCAACCTGATGTTCAAGACCGCCATCGGCGTGACCGAGGATTCCTCCTCCACTTGCTACCTGCGCCCCGAGACCGCGCAGGGCATCTTCGTCAACTTTGCGAACATCCAGCGCACGACCCGCCGCAAGCTGCCCTTCGGTGTCTGCCAGGTCGGCAAGGCGTTCCGCAACGAGATCACTCCGGGCAACTTCACCTTCCGTACCCGCGAGTTTGAGCAGATGGAGTGCGAGTTCTTCTGCAAGCCCAACACCGACCTGGAGTGGTTCGCCTACTGGAAGGACTACTGCAAGAACTGGCTGCTGAGCCTTGGCATCAAGGAAGAAAATCTGCGTCTGCGCGACCACGAGCCCGCCGAGCTGGCCTTCTACAGCCGCGCCACCACCGACATCGAGTACGCCTTCCCGTTCACCGACTGGGGCGAGCTGTGGGGCATTGCAGACCGCACCAACTACGACCTGAGCCGTCATCAGGAGGCCTCCGGCAAGAGCCTCGAATACTTCGACCCCGAGACGAACGAGCACTACATCCCCTACGTCATCGAGCCGTCTCTGGGCTGTGACCGTGTGGCGCTGGCCTTCCTGTGCGAGGCCTACGACGAGCAGCATCTCGTGGACGCCAAGGGCAAGGAGGACGTGCGCACCGTGCTGCACCTGCACCCCTATCTGGCACCGTTCAAGTGCGCCGTGCTGCCGCTGTCCAAGAAGCTGGGCGACAAGGCGATGGAGATCCGCAACGAGCTGGCCAAGGACTTCATGGTCGACTACGACGACGCCGGTTCCATCGGCAAGCGCTACCGCCGTCAGGACGAGATCGGCACCCCGCTGTGCATCACCGTGGACTTCCAGACTGTCGGCGACGACAAGGTCGAGGCCGACGGCTGCGTGACCGTCCGTGACCGCGACACGATGGAGCAGATCCGTATGCCCATCAGCGAGCTGCGCGACTACGTGGCCAAGAAGGTTGCGTTCTGATTTAGCAGCGTTATAAAGTAAAAAACCTGCCTGCACTGATTGTGCAGGCAGGTTTTTTTGTTTGTGGAAAACGGTAAACAGCCGGATGTGAGAACCGAACCGGTTTACCCTACCTTCTCCACCGTCACACTGTTGACGGTGACATTTGCGTCGTCCAGCGTGTGGACGGCGGTGCGCCAGTAGTGGAGCATCTCGGTGGCCGTAAACTCAAAGGTCATTTCGTTCGGGTCGATGCCGGTGAAGTCGATGTCCAGCTTGTAGGTCTCCTGATTGATGAGGCCGTACCGGGCATAAATATAGCTGTGGTCAAAGCCGCTGCCGGTCAGCGTGACGCGGTAGCGCCCGGGGAAAAGCGTCCATTCCTCGGTCATCATCTCGCCGCCGGTTTCCAGCCCTACACTGCCGTCGGCAAAATGGGCGTTGATGAGGTCGGACTTTGTCAAATCCATCGTGTGGGCGGGCACTTCGGGCGCAGGCTCCTCCTCGATGCCATCGATGGGTTCGACGCTGCCGATCAGGATGCCGTCCAGCCGGTAATAGTGCAGGTCGTAACTGTTCCGCGCCAGCTCGTCCTCGTCGATGAAGGCATAGAGCGTGTCAGCGGAAAGCTCGTTCAGCTCACCCGGCAGCGTGACCGCCGCAAGGTTGCCGTCCATGTGCGCCATGTAGAAGCTGTTCGACGTCCAGCCGTGGTCGGCGGCAAAGTCGACCAGATCCCAGAACTCGTCATGCTCAAAGTCAAATGTGGCAAAGGCCAGATGGCTGTACCTGCCGCTGGCGGCGACCTGCTCCCACACGGGGTCGGTCAGCAGGGTCTTATTCTCGTAGCGGAAGCCGTAGTAGTGGTAGTCCGTCCAGCGGTTGAACAGCTCCGACCGCTGGCCCCAGCCCTGCGCCACGGCGCAGACGGCCAGCATCAGGGCGGGCGCGACACCGTTATCCCAAAAGCGCAGCACCAACCCGCAACCAACGGCAGCCAGCAGCATACCTGCCAACCACGCCAGCCGCGCGCAGGAGGAAAACATTGCCCAGAAGTTCATCAAAAACTGCGGGATGGGCACGGTGAACAGCGTTTTTCCGTTCACCGTGATGGCGTTGCCGCCTGCGGCAATCAAATCCAACACCAGCACCACAGCCCCGGCAATGAGCCAGTCGCGGTGGGCGGCAAAGAATTTTTCCGCCTTACGGGCGTTGCAGACTATGCCGAACACCGCCAGCACCACGGCCAGCGATGTTCCGATGCCTGCATAAACATTCTGCTCCCAGCTTTGCGCCAGCCATGGCACAAACAGGCCAAGGTAGTCCGCCCCGCTGAGGTAGCCGTTGGAGTAGCCTGCAAAGTTGACAGCGAACGCCCCCAACAGCACCAACTCCGCCAGCGCCGCAGCGCAGAACGCTGCAATTGGTGCCAGCACCGCCGCCGGGCCGCGCTTTTGCAGGGCGCGGCGCACCGCGTATCCCACAAGCACAAGACCGACCATCGGCAGATAATAGAGGTGGATGCCTGCGCACAGCAGCCCCATGCCGCCCCAGATAAGGCAGGCGCGTCGGGTCGTGGGCATGAGCTCGTCACTGCACAGCCAAAGGTAGAGTGCCAGCAGCACAAGCCAGTTGGCGGCCAGCGCGGTGTGGGCAAACATGCGGATCGTAAGCGCCGGAAACAGCACGAGCACGCCCGCACCCAGCACGCTGCCCCACAGCTTGGCGGTCTGGGCGGGGCTCATGATGATGGCGATGGCGGCCTTGCTCTTGTCGTCCCGGCCAAATGTGGGTTGCACGCCCGCAATGCGGGCAATGACCGCCTGCGCCAGCCCGCCCTGCAGGGCATAGCAGAGCAGACCCCACCAGCCGAAATACTGGAACCGCGTGGGCAGAATCCCGCCCAGCAGCTTAAAGAACAGCGCCGCCAGCGGCAGAGAGTCCGTGAACAGCACGCTGGTGCGGAACGGGTAGACCGCGTTGTAATTCGCGCCGATGCAGGGCAGATGCACCGGGCTGCGGCGGAAAAGCTCCCACCCCAGATAGTGCTGGATCGGGTCGGGGCTGAGGCTGTTCAGGATCCAGTCAACGCTCGTCGGGTCAAGCACCCGCACGCCGTAAACAGCCAGAAAGACCAGCATCCCCAGCAGTGCGCCGGTCAGCGGCCAGCGGTATTTTTTCAATGCTTTCACCTGTCTTTCAGCGGACAAAGGTCGTGGACAGCGTGGTGGACCAGCTCTCGCCCTTCTTCAGGATCGCGGCGCAGGGGCGCTGCTCCCAGTCGATGGGGCCGTTTTCCTCGCCGGGCAGGCTGTGCCACGGCTCAATGCAGATAAAGTGCAGCGGCTTCTTGGGCGCGGACCAGATCAGGGTGTACGGGAAGTCGGAGACATCGCAGATGACGCTGCGGCCCGTGTCCTTCTCGATGACAGAAACATGCGCACTGCGCAGGTTGACCATGGCGTGGCTGTCGTTGTCAAACAGGTCGTCGGTCAGTTGGATGGCCTCGACGTTGCGGGCCAGGTAGTAGCTCTGGCCGTTGAGCAGACCGTTGGGCTGAGCACTGACGCAGAGCGGCGACTCGACGCCGTCAAACCGGATCTCGTAGTCCTCGGTGACGTGGCGGTCATCGAAGGGCAGCGCAAAAGCCGGATGGTAGCCGATGCCGAAGCAGAGCTTGTCCTCGACGGGGTTCTCGACGGTCAGCGTGTGGTGGACGGTCTCCCCCTCCAGCGTGAAGGTGGAGCGCAGCACGAAGGCATACGGCCACTTGGGCAGCGTCTCGGCGTTCGCGTGCAGCTCAAACTCCAGCAGATTGTCGGCGTGATGGGTCATCGTGTGCTCGACATCGCGGGCAAAGCCGTGCTGACCGCCTGCGTACTCCACACCCTTGGCCAGCATTTTGCCGCCGGTCAGCTTGCCTGTGTACGGAAAAAGAATCGGCGCATGACGTTTCCAGACCGCAGGGTCGGCCTGCCAGAGCAGCTCGGCCCCGGTGGGCTTATGGATGACACTGACCGGCTCGGCACCGTGGGAGTCGACAGTCAGGCGCAGAATGTCGTTTTCAATACTGTATTGCATGGGGAGTCCTCCTTTTTTTAATATACAAATTGTATAGTATACAGACTGGAGATGCTAAAAAGCCTTCCCCCGTGGGGGAAGGTGCTGAACGAAGTGAAGCGGATGAGGGACAAGTGTGCCGCAGCGACTCGTGAACGGGTGGTGTTGGGAAGCCTGGCCCTCCTCAGTCAGCGGGCGGGGCCGCTGACAGCTTCCCCCGAGGGGGGAAGCCTTTTTGTATCAAAGCGGCAGCAGCTGCAGCAGCATACCCGTCGCAGCGCCGACGGCCCAGAGCAAGCCGGTCATGAAAAGGTTCTGCTTCCAGCTGGGGTTGACGCGCCAGAGCACAGCCAGGCCGACGCCCGCACCGGCGGTCAGGCCGGCGAACAGACTGCCGAAGCTGATGGCTCCCTGCACGTAGAGCTGGGCCAGCAGCACGCTGACCGCGCAGTTGGGCACCAGGCCGACCAGCGCCGTCAGCATCGGCTGGAAGATGCCCATGCCGGACAGCGCCGCCGTGATGGGCTCCTCGCCGAAGCCCTCAAACAGCAGACTGATGATAAAGCTGAACAGCAGGATGAACACGAAGATTTCCAGCGTGTGGCGCAGTGCCGCCATAAAAATGCTGCTCGATTCCTCATGTTCCTCGTGGCAGTCGACGTCGTCGGCATGGCCCTCGTAGCCGCCGTAGAGGGAGTGCGGCAGGACGTGGCGCAGCGGGATGTCCAGCAGCCAGCCGCCCACGATGGCAAACGCCACCTTGCAGGCCAGCAGCAGCACGAGCGTGACCCACTGGGACGGCTCTGCCGCCAGCAGCGGGATAGCCTCGTCACTGGTCGCGATGAACACCGCCAGCAGCGTACCGGGCGTGATGACCCGGCTTGCGTACAGGTTGGAGGCCACCGCACTGAAGCCGCACTGCGGCACACAGCCCAGCAGCGCACCGGGGATGAACCCCCAGCGCCCGCCGCCTGCGAGGGCCCCCTCGATGCTCTCACCGTGATGGCGTTCGAGCCACTCGATCAGCAGGTAGGCCAGATACAAAAACGGCAGCATTTTCACGCCGTCGATCAATGCGTCCAGAAGTGCGTCTAAAAACAATTCCATGAATACCTCTCTATATAAATGGGTCACTGAAAGCTGCGCAGCAGGCGGACCGCCGGGCGCACAGCCTTATCCGGAATGCGGGCGCGGAACCGCGCCACCGTGCGGGACGAGAACGGCACCGCGTCGGTGAAGCTCTCGAACCCCAAAAAATATTGCAGGTAGGGGCTTTCCTGCACCAGCGCCACGACCTCGCGGTCCGACGCCGCATAGTGCAGCTGGATGATCCGGCAGCCCAGCGCCACACGGGCGGGCAGCGCCACCTTGCCGCCGGGGGCAAACAGCGCACTGTAGGCTTTTTCAAAGCCATCCCAGTCGATGGCGGCAGCCAGCCGCACCCAGCGGTTGGCGTTGCACAGCTCGCCGTGGTAGGGCGGCAGATAGTCGTAGATCGACATCTGTTTTTCGCGTGCACGGTACATTGGGGATCCCCTTTCCTAACATCATTCTGTGCTGCCTTAACGCTGCATCAGCGGGAAGAACAGCGTAATGACCAGCCAAGCGGCCTGATACAGCACAATGCCGATCAGCGGCAGCGCGACAATGCCGCCGGTCAGCGTCATCAGCACACCCACCGCGGTGCTGGCCAGCACCGAGAGGGTCAGCGCGTAGGAGGCGTACTTCTCGCCCTGGGCGGCCCCTGCGGCAGCGACCAGGCCGCCGACCAGACTGCGGAAGCTGCCCAGATGCAGCATACTGCCCTCACTCTCGGGCAGCCAGGCCACCGCCGGGGCAACAGCCTCGTGCTCGGCGCCGGACAGCACCTTGACCGAGCCGGTGGGCAGGCCGTAGGCAGTCTCCAGCAGCCGGACATCACAGTTGAAGTCGTCGCAGTCCACAACAAGGTACATTCCCGTGCGGTGCACGAGCTCCAGATCCGCGGCGATCTTGGGGTCGCTCTGGTACGCAATACGGAACATGGCGTACAACTTGCCCGCCACTGCCATATACACGATGCGGCGCTGGTTCAGCGTGTAGTGCTGCTCATACTCCTGGCTGGGCACCTTGATGCCGTAGTCCATCATCATGGCGCGGTTGCCCAGGATCACGCGCTCCTTGCGGATCCAGCCCATATAGCCCTTGCCGGGCACAGCCTGACGATCCGTGACCTTTTCCAGCAGGCTCTTGCTGGCGACCATGCCGGTAAAGAGCTTGTTCAGCGTCGAGTCCGTATCGGCCAGCATCGAGGCCGCATAGATAATGGCGGTGTCAATGTGCTCCATCTTGACGGGATGGATGTCACGCAGCGTGACACACCCCTCCGGGAAGAGCTGGCGCGACGTGGCCTGCACAACATTGATGCGGCCCAGCTGACGGATGTCCCGCCAGCCGGGGATGACCGCGCCGACCTTGTAGGCGCGTTGCTGCATCATGCGGGCCGGCACCGCCGACATCAGCGTACCGGCCAGCGGCGCAGCCAGGCAGAACAGGCTGGTCATGGCCGTGGCCGCCGTGGCTGCGCTTTTGGACGTGATAAGCGTGAACAGGAAGGCCGCCAGACCGCAGCCGCCCAGCAGCCAGACAAACTGCTGCTGGTTCTTATCGCTGGTGCCGTGGGCGGCACTGTTGGTCAGAAAGCTGCGGAAGATCTGGGTCGGGCGGGTGACGAGCACGCAGGGATGCGGCTCGGACAGCCCCTGCGAGATCGCACGCAGGGCTCCGGCGTCCTTCAGGCGGTAGGCAACGGCGTAGCCGTCCTGCCCGCTGACGCTCTCAAAGGCATCGCAGACCGTGGCCGCGTTCAGGGCGTGGCCTGCCGCATTCATGCAGAGCATCAGCGCTGCCGGACCGGCCAGCATCAGCGTGCCGTCGGTGTAACCGCCGGTGGCCAGAACGGCCAGGCACTGCACCGCAGCACCCAGCGCCGGTAAAATCGAAAGACTGTCCGGCGAGGGGGTCTTGCCCAGTCCCCTGAAGCCGTCCAGAAAAGTCCGCCAGTTGACGGCGCAGCTGACCAGCAGCAGCACGAGCAGCGCCGCCGGGTAGACCATGGGGTCGTTCAGGGCGGCGGGGCGCACCGGCAGCAGTGCCAGCACGATCATGACAAGAGACATCACACCCGAGACGATGCAGGCGATGCCTGCCCGGGCGCGCTTTTTCGCCAGCAGAGCGCGGATCGCCGGGGCGTCCTCGGCACGCTCATACTCGCGGCTGTGGGGCACGGGGATCTCCGCTGTGTCAAACGGGGAGGCGGCGTTGTCCTCAGTCTCGTCGGCGGCGCGGCCCGTCAGGCGGGCAGCGGCCTTTTTGACCTCTGCCGCCGTCGGGATGCGGGCGCGGGTGCGGGTGGCTGCGGGATCATCCGCCAGCGAGTCCGTCAGCCGCGCCGCAGCGCTGTCATAATCGCGCGTGTCCCCTGCCGGCTGCTGCGTGTTGATGGCCACGGCGATGCCGTTGACAAAGGAGGCCGTATCCGGCGCGGCAGAGGCCTGTTGGTTCAGGTTCTGGGTGTAGCCGCTGTGGGCGGGCTGCGCCGGGGCCGGGGCCGGGTCCAGCCTTTGGGTAAAGCCGGTGTGGGCAGGCGCGGGGGCCTGACTGCCGGACGCAGGTGCGGCGGGCATATCGATGCGCTGCGTAAAGCCGCTGTGCGCCGGAGCGGACGGGGCCGTCCCGGAGGCACTGTTTTGGGTATAGCCGGAATGCTCCGGGGCCGTCGGCGTCAGGTGGATGTTCCCGGTCAGCGTGTTGACCAGCGTGTCCACGTCGTCCCACTGGCGGGGCACGGGCCACTGGCCGGTGCCGTCGAGCTTCGCCCAGGAGGGCTCATCAACGGCAGCCGACTCGTCATAGGCATCCACCGCGGGGGGCGTCTGCACGGGCGCAGCGGACTGCACCGGCGCGGGAGCCGGGCGGCGCTGCGGGCGCACGGCGTTGTAGGCGGCCATAAAGTCCTGCGTGCTGTCCACGGGGACGGCGTCCAGCCCGCCGATCTGCATCGTGTAGCCGGTGGACATCTGGCTGCGGGGCGTCTCGATGGGTTCGCCCACAGGCTCCCCGCTGCGCTGCGGCACAGGCTGCGGCGGCGGGGCCTTCTGGATCTTCTGGCCGGGGGTGAACTCCACGGTGTTCTTCTTTTTGCGGTAGATCGTGCCGGTCATGCCGGAGGGCGACGGCGCGGACGGGTGGTTTTTGGCATAGCCCACCGTGCCCTGGATGATCTCCACGGTATGGCCGCTCTCCTCCGCGGCGCGGCGGGCCGGGCGGGTGTACTTGCTGCGCCAGACCTCCTGCGTGGAGGTTTCCTCCTGTGCAGGCGGCACGGGCGGCTCCGGCTGCACAGGCACAGCCGCCGCAGAGGGCGTCTGCACAGGCTGCTGCGGAGGCACGGTAGCTCCCGGGCGGTACGGGGAAGGCTCCTCGGCGCGCTCCTCGGGGATCATCAACTCCTCGGTCTCCTCCTCGCGGTCAAACAGGCTGCCGAAGAAGCCGTGCTTTTTCGCAGAGCGGGCGGGCTGGGCCGGGGTCGGCTCAAGCTCGGCATCGGGATAGTACTCCTCCTCGGGCTCCGCCTGCCCGACGGCTCTGCCGCCGCCCATCGTGACGTTGATAGGCTCAAAGGCACCCGTATCCTCGGCGTGCTTTAAGCCGAACAGGCTGCGTTTCTTCTTGCCGGGCTCGTGCAGGCGTCCGTTTTCATCGGGCACGACGGCCACCGAGGTGCCGAAGAATCGCTTGAACTCGTTCTTGCCCTGGTCCAGCGACTCGGCATCGCCGCCGGGGGCCATCTTACCGAGAAAGCCCTTGATGATGCCGGTGCCGGTGGTGTCCCCGCTGAAGGTCTGCGTGCCGGTCTTGTCCACTGTCGGCAGCGGCTGCTCCGGCGGGCGGGTCATCCGCGCGTCGGGCTGCACCGGCTGCGGGTCAGGCTGCTGCACCGGGGTATACGGGCGCGGCTGTGCCGGGGCGGGTGCAGGCTGCGACACCGGCTTTTGCAGCAGGTCGTCCAGCGCGTCTCCCTCCGGGAAGGCGAGTTTGTCCTCGGGCAGCGGCTCGTCAGGCAGCGATAAAATGCCGACGCTGCGCAGGATCTCATCGACCTGGTGGTCGGTGACGCTGTCCCGCAGACCGGCCTGCGCCTGCTGCATATTCAGTTCTTCCAGGATCCGGTCAACCGAATCATTGGTACGTTTGCTTGGCATGTTGATTCCTCTTTAGTAAAAGGACGGCTTTCCTGCCCCGCTCTCCGGGGGCCAGGTGGAATTTAGGCAATACCGCATAATTCTAAGTGCCGATACGGCGAGCGAGGTGCGGCAGC
>OIAF01000562.1_pt1 | contig 11884 bp, 9 predicted proteins | sample 1580751 | NCBI WGS metagenome assembly OIAF01 (sample SAMEA3882511, study PRJEB24775) | human gut metagenome | biome: human-associated habitat; feature: intestine environment; material: feces | place: Netherlands | collected 2009/2010
GCGCGGACGGGGCGTTTGTGTCCGGCGCATCCAGCTACGCGGCGTATCCCGGCGGCATCGAGGTGGAGGTGGACACAGCACCGGCGCACCGCGGACACGGCTACGCGACGCTGGCAGCGGCAAAGCTCATCTTGACGGCGCATCAGCAGGGGAAAATTGCGACGTGGGACGCGGCGAATGAAACATCAGCACACATTGCGCAGAAACTCGGCTACCGCGTAACCTGCGCCTATCAAGTCTTCACAACGGCGTAACCATTGGCGCACCCGTCAGGATGATTCGCATTCCGCGTTTCCTGCCGGGTGCATTTTTTGACGAAATTTCAACGGTTCGGAAGATTTTCACAAAAATCCTGCTGGATTCCTCAGAAAAACCACAAAATTTTTCCGGGCAGCAGGAAATAGGGGGGACATGTAGAATTAGAAAAGTCGGGCTAAATTGTAACCTCAACTTTTCCCGCCCCGAAAGGGGCATGACATGGAGGGAGTTTTGAACATGAGTGAGCAGAACCTGAAGCAGGTGCTGGCGAAAAAGCAGAGCATCCTGCAGGGAGACGCGGAACGAATCGCAAAGCAGCGCGCGGCTGGCAAGCTGACCGCCCGTGAACGGGTGGCGAAGCTGCTGGACACCGGCTCTTTCGTGGAGACGGACGCGCTGGTATCCCGCAATGGGGATTACGCCGGGGTCGTGACCGGCAGCGGCACGGTGCAGGATCGCCCTGTGTACGTGTTCGCGCAGGATTTCACGGTGCATGGCGGCGCGATGGGGCAGATGCAGGCGCAGAAGATTGTCAAGGTGCTGGATCTGGCGCAGAAGACGGGCGCGCCCGTGATTGCCCTGTGCGACAGCGCCGGTGTGCGCATTGACGAGGGCGCGGCGGCGATGAACGCCTACGCTTCCGTTTTCACCCGTCTGGCAAAGCTCAGCGGCGTGGTGCCGGTCATCGCGCTGGTGCTGGGCCCGGTGGTCGGCGGCGCGGCAATGATTGCCCAGCTGGCTGACATCACCATTGAAGCCGAAAACGTTGGTCAGCTGATGGTCTATGGCCCGCAGGTCATGAGCGCCATTTCCGGCAAGACGGTGGATGCCAAGGCGGTCGGCGGCGCGAAGACGATGGCTGCGCAGGGCGGCGTCGCGCTGGTCACGGCCGACCACGGCAACGCCGACCGCATGGTCGAGCCGGACGGTTCGCCGAACACGGCGCACACGACGAATCTTGTGCCGCTGGTGCTCGTCGGCAGCGATCTGCCGTTGCGCCCGCACGGCCGTCTTTCCGATATCGCACCCACCATGCTCGAACTTATGCACATCGAGCCAAAACCCGCAATGACAGGCGAGAGCCTTATCGAAAAATCATAAAGGAGTATGAACATGAAGGATTATTTTGAAATTGTGGACGTCAGCGCCAGAGAAATTCTCGACTCCCGCGGCAACCCAACCGTGGAAGTGGAAGTCACGCTCGACGACGGTACCGTCGGCCGCGCGGCCGTTCCCTCCGGCGCTTCCACCGGCATCTACGAGGCCTGCGAGCTGCGCGACGGCGACAAGAGCCGTTACCTCGGCAAGGGCGTGCTCAAGGCCGTGGAGAACGTGAACGTCGAGATCGCAGAGGCGCTGCAGGGCATGAACGTCCTTGACCAGACCTCGATCGACAAGCTCCTCATCGAGCTCGATGGCACGCCGAACAAGACCCGTCTCGGCGCCAACGCCATCCTCGGCGTGTCCCTCGCGTGCGCGAAGGCCGGCGCGCTGGCGACCGGCCAGAGCCTGTATAACTACATCGGTGGCTGCAATGCCAAGACCCTTCCGGTGCCGATGATGAACGTGCTCAACGGCGGCGCACACGCCACCGGCAGCAACGTCGATATTCAGGAGTTCATGATCATGCCCGTCGGCGCCAAGAGCTTCTCCGAGGCGCTGCGCATGTGCTCGGAAGTGTTCCACGTGCTCAAGAAGGTCGTTCCGGCCTCCGGCGTGGGCGACGAGGGCGGCTATGCGCCGAACCTCGACAGCGACGAGGACGCGCTCAAGGCGCTCGTCAAGGCCATCGAGCTGGCCGGCTACAAGCCGTATGACGATTTCATGATCGCCATCGACAGTGCCTGCTCCGAGTGGTTCAACGCCGAGGACGGCTGCTATCATCTGCCGAAGCGCGGCATCGTCATGACCCGCGAGCAGATGGTCGACATGTATGCCGACTTCGTGGAGAAGTACCCGATCATCTCCCTCGAGGATGGCATGGCCGAGGATGACTGGGAAGGCTGGAAGATGCTCATGGACCGCCTTGGAAAGAAGATCCAGCTCGTCGGCGACGATCTGTTTGTCACGAACGTTCAGCGCATCAAGAAGGGCATCGAGCTCGGCGCCGCCAATGCCGTGCTCATCAAGCTCAACCAGATCGGCACCCTGACCGAGACGCTCGACGCTATCCAGATGGCGCACCGCGCCGGCTGGACGGCCGTCGTCTCGCACCGCTCCGGCGAGACCGAGGACACCACGATCGCGGACATTTCCGTTGCCGTCAACGCTGGCCAGATCAAGACCGGCGCGCCGAGCCGCACCGACCGTGTCGCGAAGTACAACCAGCTCCTGCGCATCGAGGACGAGCTGTTTGACGTGGCGCAGTATCCCGGCAAGGATGCATTCTTCAGCATCAAAAAGTAATTTTCCCAAACCGGTATAAAAGGTGTTTGCGTGGGTGACAATACCCATGCAAACACCTTTTTTCTTGGAGGGAAACACGATGGAACCGAACAAGGACAAGAAACCGGAAAAGAAATCCGTACGCTTCATCGAAGGCAAGGGCTTCTACATAGCCCTCGTCCTGTGCGCAGCGGTGATCGGCGTTTCCGCCTGGTCACTGCTGGCGGGTACGAAGACTATGGATGACGGACGCGATCAGAACGCGGTGCTGGAAGTGACGCCCGCGCCGACGATCCCCGCGCCGACGATCCCCGTGCCGGCGACGCCGGTGCCCACGCCGGAGATGACACCGGAGCCGGAAATTCCGGCCGAGGACGCGGCCGCAACGGCAGCGCAGGACAAGTACGTCTGGCCGGTGGACGGCGCCGTGCTGCGGCCGTACGCCATGACGGCGCTGGCCTATGACGAGACCATGTCGGACTGGCGCACGCATGACGGCATTGACATTGAGGCCAAATACGGCACGGTCGTCTCGGCCATGGCGTCCGGCACGGTCACGAAGGTGTATTATGACGATCTGTATGGCACGACTGTTGTGACCGAGCGGGAGGACGGATTGCGGTGCACGTACGCGAATCTCGAGTCGATTCCGACGGTGAATGTCGGCGATCAGGTTTCCGTTGGGGATACCATCGGCTCGGTCGGTGATTCCGCCGGCTGTGAGTCGGCACAGGAGAGCCACCTGCATCTGTCGGTTGCGGCCTCCGGCCAGAGCGTGTCGCCGCTGGACTATCTGCCGCAAAAAAATTAAAAATTCGTCGCTAAACTTATTGACAACAGGAGCATTGTTTGGTACAATGCTCCTTGCGTTTGGCAGTTGTCGAGACGCGAACAACATGGCGGCATAGCTCAGTTGGCCAGAGCATTCGGTTCATACCCGAAGTGTCCCCGGTTCGAATCCAGGTGCCGCTACCATGGGGATGCTGCACCCGCAGCATCCCATCTTAGGCCCGTTGGTCAAGTGGTTAAGACACCGCCCTTTCACGGCGGTAACATGGGTTCGAGTCCCGTACGGGTCACCATTTGGAGGCTTAGCTCAGCTGGTTAGAGCGCATGCTTCACACGCATGAGGTCGATGGTTCGAGCCCATTAGTCTCCACCAGCAAAATCCTGTGTTCTTTGAACACAGGATTTTCTTATTTCAGGAGGTGCTTATGAAGCTGATCGCTCTGGATCTGGACGGGACCCTGCTCAATTCGGACAAGGTCGTTTCCCAGTGGAATTTTGCCGCGCTTTCGCTTGCGGCTGAGCAGGGACACGTGATCGTCCCCGCGACCGGACGCGCCCTCCGGGCGATCCCGGAGCAGGTGGTGGCGTTTCCGTTCCTGCACTACGCCATTACAATCAATGGTGCGAAAGTGTTGGATATGCGCACAGGGGAAGCGCTCCTGCGCGCGGAGATCGCGCTCGATACCTGCCTGCGTCTGCTCGATTTTGCCGGGCGTTATGATGCGATGTATGACTGCTACTGGAACGACACCGGCTGGGTGGATCGGTCGTTTCTGGAGCGGGTGCGCTACTATAATGCCGATGAAGAAGTGGTCACGCTCCTGCGGACCACCCGCGCCCCGGTGGATGATTTGAAGGCCTTTCTGCGCAAAAATGGTCAACCGGTCCAGAAGGTGCAGCTCTGCTTTCGTGACATGGCCGAGCGGGAGACCGCCCGGGCAGAGATCGCGGCGGCGTTCCCGGAGATCCTGGTCACGTCATCCTTCCGCAACAATCTGGAGCTCAATGCGGCCGATGCGGACAAGGGCAGGGCGCTGCTCGCGCTCGCACAGCATTTGGGCATCCCGGCTGCGGATACCATCGCCTTCGGCGACAGCTCCAACGATCTGCGTATGCTGCGTGCCGCCGGCACGAGCGTTGCCATGGGCAATGCAGCGCCTGAGGTGCGCGCGGTCTGTGACTATGTGACCGAAACCAATGATCGCGATGGCGTGGCAGCGTTCCTCCATGCACACGTTCTGCACTGAAAAATGAGATAAAAAAAGACCGTGTTCCGGAGAACACGGTCTTTTCATATCGGGAAATTACTTCTTGAGGTTGGCCTTGATGACCTCGCCCAGAATGGTCATGCCCTTTTCAATCTTCTCTTCGGGCATGCAGGAGTAGTTCAGGCGGATGCAGTTGTTGTGGCCGGCGTCCGGGAAGAAGCCGTCGCCAGGGACGTAGGCAACGTTGCGCGCCAGGCACTGCTTTGCCATCTCGTTGGTGTTGATGTACTCCGGCAGCTCGACCCAGGTGAACAGGCCGCCGTTCGGGTGCGTGAACTCCGCCTCGGGCGGGAACTCGCGCTCCATGGTCGCCATCATGACGTCGCGGCGCTTGCGGTAGCATTCCTTGATGGTGGCAACGTGCTCGTCCAGGTCGAACATATCGATGAACTTGGAGACAACGAGCTGCGCCTCGGTGGAAGCCTGCAGGGAAGCGGCCTGCGCGAGGAAGTTGTACTTCTGGAGGATCTCGCCATCGGCGCAGACCCAGCCCAGACGGTAGCCGGGCGCCAGGATCTTGGAGAAGGTGCCCAGGAAGACAACGAGGCCCTTGGTGTCCATGCTCTTGAGCGCGGGCAGGTACTCGCCCTCAAAGCGGAGCTCGCCGTAGGGGTTATCCTCAACGACGGGGATCTCGTACTTGTTGATGATGTCCATGAACTGCTTGCGGCGCTCGAGCGGCCAGGTGCGGCCGGATGGGTTCTGGAAGTCGGGGATGACGTAGATCATCTTGACGTTCTCGGTTGTGGCAAGCACTTTCTCAAGCTCTTCCATGATCATGCCGTCGCCGTCGGTGGGGATGGCGACAAAGTTCGGCTCGCAGGCCTTAAACGCGTTCAGAGCGCCAAGGTAGGACGGGCTCTCAATGATGACGACATCGCCCTTGTCGCAGAAAACACGTGCCGAGTAATCCAGACCCTGCTGAGAACCGGAGGTCACGAGGATGTTGTCAGCGCTGGTCTTGATATTGAGCTTCGCTTCCATGCGATCGGCGATCTGCTGGCGGAAGTGCTCAAAGCCGTTGGTGCTGGAGTACTGCAGCGCGATCTTGCCCTGCTCCTCGAGGACGGCGTCGGTCGCAGCCTTGATCTTGTCAACGGGGAAGAGCTCGGGAGCGGGCATGCCGCCGGCGAACGAGAGCACTTCCGGTTTGTTGGCCAGAGCAAGGAGCTCTCGGATCGCGGAACCCTTCAGCTGACGCATTCTGCTGGAAAACTGTACCATTTCTAAATTTCCTCCTTATTTTGCAGGTAATGATGAACAAAATCATCGATTACATCTCAACTTATTTAAGCACATTTTCATAGCAAAGTAAACTGTTTCCACGAATTCTGAAGGAAATTTTCGTTTTCATAATTTTTGATGCTGTTTTTATTTCTTGACATATAGCAAAAAATTCGATATGATGATGAGGCAAAGGGGTGTTCAGCATGATCGGAACCACGCTCAAAAAACTGTTGGATGAACGCGAGATTAAGGTCAATGAGTTCGCGCGGCAGATCCAGGTGCCCGCGCAGACGCTCTACAGCATCATCCGGCGCGACAATATGAAGATCGATTTTGAACTGCTTCTGCGCATCTGCGACGCGCTGCACGTCCCGCTGGAGACATTTTGCGGCACCGGCAGTACCGACCAGCCGACGCCCGAGGAGTGGGAGACGCTCTGGAAATTGCGCCGTCTGGATGACCACGGTCGCTTTGTGACCATGCAGCTGCTGGACGCCGAGTGCGCGCGTCTGCAGGCCGCCGAGCAGCAGCCGGAGCAGAACAAGATCATCCCGCTGTATATGACGCCGGCCGCAGCCGGCTATGCCTCGCCGGCCTTTGGGGACGACTATGAGGATTATGCCGTTGCGGCAGATTCGGAGGCGGATTTCGCGGTGCGCATCGCAGGCGACAGTATGGAGCCGTATATTCACGACGATTCGATCGTGCTTGTCAAGCGCGGTGCCACGATCTGCGACGGGGACATCGGTCTGTTCTTCGTGGACGGCGACATGAAATGCAAGCAGTATTGCCAGGACTATCTCGGCAATGTCTATCTGTTCTCCCTCAACCGCGCGCGTAAGGACGCGGATGTGACGATCAGTGCCTCGTCCGGCATCACCATTTGCTGCTTTGGCAAGGTGCTGCTCAAGGGCAAGATCCCGTTGCCGCAGGACTGAAGAAAGTAACGGCCATCCGCCGATTGGCGGATGGCCATTTTTGTTGTGTTATGTATCAGCGGTACATGAACGAGTAGTCCACGTTCAGGTCGCTGCCGGTCCAGGAGCCGTCGAGCTTGCTGAGCACACGCGCGTAGCCTTCCTCATACTCTTTGTACGGGCGTGGGCGGTAGTCGTTCTTGCTGTCCGTGCTCGACAGGCGGCAGGGGATGAGGTCATACCCCTCGACAGCCCAGCTGTCGCCGTCTTTTTTTACGGTTACCTGCGCGATGGCCGTGTCCACGTCGCGCGGCGCGGTGTTGCCGCCGAAGCTGAAATTGCCGAGGCTATAGAAGATATAGCCGCCGTTGTAGGCTTCCATCTTCTGCAGGACGTGCGGGTGGGTGCCGAAAACGATGTGCGCGCCCGCGTCAATGGCTGCGTGAGCGAAGGATTCCTGATTTGTGGTCACCTTGTAGCTGCCCTCCGTGCCCCAGTGCGGTGCGAAGATCAGAATATCTGCTCCGGCATCCTTGAGCTTTTGGATCCCGGCGGTGATGTTGCTTTTGCTCAGGCCGGTCCACCCCGGACAGTAGATGCCGATCTTCAGTCCGTGCTCCGTCGTGATCACCTTGGATTCTCCGGAGGCCGCCCACGGAACACCGGCGGCGTCCAGCGCAGCCTCCGTATCCGTGGCGCCTTTCGCGCCGAAGTCGTTCGTGTGGTTGTTGCCGAGCGTGACACACTCCACACTGCCCTGCACGAGAATGTCCGCGTAGGACGACGGGCCACGGAAATAGAACAGGGAAGAGGACTTGAGCTTTTCGTCCGAGAACGTGCACTCGAGGTTCGCAAGCGTGAATTCATCCTGACTCAGATACTCCACAACGCCGGAAAACGGCCAGGACGTTCCGTTTTTATCGATATAGCTGTCAAAGTCCCGCCCGGTCTGGATCGAGGCGAGCGTGCAGTCGCCGACCATGGAGATGACAAATGTGTCCGGCTCCTTCGGTTTGTCGGCATTTTGCACGGGCACGGGCGTTCCGGCGGCACTGCCGCGATCCGGAAGCGTGATCGGGTCCTTTGCCAGGACACCGCAGGTCATGACCGTGACCCAGGCACCGAGCCCGATGGCGATCACGAGCATGATGATCAGGAAAATACCGGATTTTGAGAGCTTCATGGCGTCACCTTTTCAAAACAGACTAATGACAATATTATAAACGACCGGTCGGAAAATGTAAATATCGCATTTCGCTCTTGTCCGCGCGGCGCGTTCGGGGTACAATAAGGCGATACCATTTGGAGTGTAGATGCTATGGAACGAAACTATCCGAAAATTCTTGTCACGGACAAGGCGGCGCGCAGCCTGCGCAGCGGTCATCCGTGGGTTTATGCAGACGAAGTGCTGCAGGCGGACGCTGCCTGCGCCAATGGGCAGATCGTGGATGTGTTCACGCGCAGCGGCCACTGGCTCGGTGCCGGGTTTTATAACAGCGCGTCCAAGATCCGCGTGCGCGTGCTCTCGCGCAATGCGAATGACCGCTTTGACGAGGCGTTCTGGGCGCGGCGCATCCAGTATGCGGTCGATTACCGCCGCACGGTCATGGGGCAGGATTTTGATAACTGCCGCCTGATCTTCGGCGAAGCAGACGGTTTTCCGGGCCTGACGGTCGATCGCTTTGGCCCGATCCTGGTCGCACAGGTGCTCTCGCTGGGCATGGAGCTGCGAAAGATGCAGCTGTTTGCACTCCTGCTGCAGATGCTGCGTGCGAGCGGTGAACAGATCGACGCGATCTACGAGCGCAACGACGTCAGGCTCCGGCAGAAAGAGGGCATGGAGCAGGGGACCGGTTTCGTGCCGCTCGACGGACTGCAGACGGACCTGGACGGACATGTAACGATCCGGGAAAACGGGATTCTGTACGATGTGGATTATATCCACGGACAGAAAACCGGCTTCTTCCTCGACCAGAAGTATAACCGCCGCGCGGCGGCGCAGCTCGCGCCGGGCAAGCGTGTGCTCGACTGCTTCACGCACACCGGTGCCTTCGGGCTCAACTGTGCAGCGGCGGGGGCAGCATCGGTCGTATCGGTGGATGTATCGGAAGATGCGCTCGCGACTGCGCGGCACAATGCAGAGCTCAATGGCCTGCAGGATCATGTGGCATATCTCTGCGCCGATGTATTTGATCTGCTCACAAAGCTGGCCGGGCAAAAGCGCGGGGCATATGATTATATCATCCTCGACCCGCCGGCCTTCACCAAGAGCAGCGCGACCGTGGCGAATGCCATCCGCGGCTACAAGGAGATCAATCTCAAAGCCATGCGCATCCTGCCGCGCGGTGGCTATCTGGCCACTTGCTCGTGCTCACACTTCATGACGGACGACCGTTTCCGTGCCATGCTGGCAGACGCCGCTAAGGACGCGCAGGTCTCCCTGCGGCAGATTGAGGCGCGCCAGCAGGGACCGGATCATCCGATCCTCTGGAACGTGCCGGAGACGGATTACCTGAAGTTCTATCTATTTCAAATCGTTTGACATAGACGCAAAAGTTGGACGACAAAAAGCCCGTTGGCAAACTGCCAACGGGCTTTTCCATGCTTGAATTTACAGCACTTTCATGAGGTTGAACGCAATGATCAGGCCGGCAAACACGATGGAGACCGTGGAGCAGAGCTTGATCAGGATGTTCAGGGACGGGCCGGAAGTATCCTTGAACGGGTCGCCGACGGTATCGCCAACGACAGCTGCCTTGTGCTGGGGGCTGCCCTTGCCGCCGTGGTTGCCGCGCTCGATATACTTCTTCGCGTTGTCCCAGGCACCGCCCGCGTTGGACATGAACACGGCCATCGCAAAACCGGTGACGGACACGCCGCCGAGCAGACCGACAACGCCGGTGGGTCCAAGGATCAGGCCGGTGACGATCGGAACGACAACAGCCAGAATGGCCGGAGCCACCATCTCATGCAGGGCACCCTTGGTGCACAGGCTGACGCAGGCTGCGTAATCCGGATCTGCTTTGTAGTCCATGATGCCGACAATCTCACGGAACTGACGGCGCACTTCCACGACGATGGACTGCGCAGCGGTCTGCACAGCGCTCATGGTCAGTGCGGAGAAAACGAAGGTGAGCATCGCGCCGATGAACAGGCCGACCAGAACGGACGGGCTCGTCAGTGTGAAGTTGAGGGTTTCAGGCGTGCGGGTCTGCACGATGTTGACGTAGGACACGAGCAGTGCCAGAGCCGTCAGGGAAGCAGAGCCGATCGCGAAGCCCTTGCCGGTGGCAGCGGTGGTGTTGCCAAGAGAATCAAGCGCGTCGGTGCGGTCGCGGACTTCTTCCGGCAGACCGGACATCTCGGCAATGCCGCCGGCGTTGTCGGCAACGGGGCCGTAAGCGTCGGTCGCGAGGGTGATGCCGAGGGTGGAGAGCATGCCGACAGCGGCAATGCCAATGCCGTACAGGCCCTGGTTGAACTCAGCGGTGAACGCGCCGCTGGCGTCGATGATCGTGGTGGTGCCGCCTGCGCAGAAGTAGCTGAGCAGGATAGCGACAGAGACGATCAGGATGGAGGCCATGGTGGACTTCAGGCCCAGAGAGATGCCGCCGATGATGATCGTAGCAGAGCCAGTTTCGGAAGCGGCGGCCAGCTGCTGCGTGGGCTTATAGTTGTCAGAGGTGTAGTACTCGGTGAAGTAGCCGATGGCGCAGCCGCCGACGAGGCCGCAGAGGATGGCGACGTAAACGCCCCAGCAGTGCTGCTCGGGTCCGAGAATGAGGTAGGACAGGGGCAGGGCGAGCACAGCGGAGAGGGCGGCAGCCGTGTAGGTGCCGGTGCGCAGGCTCTTGAGCAGGGACATCTGGGTGGCGTCTTCCTTCGTCTTGATGAGGAAGGAACCGATCAGCGAGCAGACAATGCCGCAAACGGCCAGCGCGACGGGCAGCAGCATGCCGCTCCAGCCGTAGTTAGCGGCGGCGCTCAGCGCGAAGGTGGCAAGGATAGAGCCGACATAGGACTCATACAGGTCAGCGCCCATACCGGCAACGTCGCCGACGTTATCGCCAACGTTGTCCGCGATGGTCGCGGGGTTACGCGGGTCGTCTTCCGGAATACCGGCTTCGACTTTACCGACGAGGTCGGCGCCGACGTCAGCAGCCTTGGTGTAGATACCGCCGCCGACACGGGCAAACAGCGCCATGAAAGAAGCGCCCATGCCATTCATGACCATGATGTTGGCAAGCACGGTGGGATCGCTGATCTTGCCGATGTAGCGCAGGCCGATAAACCAGAGCGTAATGTCCAGAATGCCGAGTCCGACGACCGTGAAGCCCATGACTGTGCCGGAAGAGAAGGCAACGTTCAGGCCGTGGTTCAGGCTCTCGTGTGCGGCGTTGGCCGTGCGGGCATTGGCGGCAGTGGCGATCTTCATGCCGATCAGGCCGGCGAGCATCGACCAGATACCGCCGGTCAGGAAGGCAAACGGCGTCACTCTGGAGAGCATCTGCCCCTTGGAAGCAAAGGCGATGATCAGCAGGATGACAAATACGACTGCAAACACTTTTGCAACAGTGGAATACTGCTGTTTCAGGTAGGCGTTGGCACCGGCGCGGATCGAAGAAGCGATCTTGACCATCTTCTCGTCACCCTCAGAGCACTTCATAACTTTGCACTTCTGCAGGTAGGCGAAAATCAGGGCGAGCGCGGCTCCGACGAAGCCGATCCAGAATAGGTTATCCATGGTTTTTTCTCACTCCTAATATTTTGGGCTTTGGCCGGCGCTCTCTCTTCCATATGCCGGTCAACTGTCTTAATGACGTACATATATTAAACTAATCTGATCATAAAAGCAAATACTTCTTGCAAAAACGATGAATTTTTTTATAAAATTTTCGTTGGAATCGTGCACTTTGTATTTCTGCCAAAAAAGAAGAGGGAGAACCGGGGGGGTTCTCCCTCTTTTGGGGTGATTTCAGAAGCGATTACTTCTTGGCGAGACCCTTCTGGCGAGCGTACTCGGCAGCACCCAGAGCGCCC
>OIAF01000578.1_pt1 | contig 11762 bp, 10 predicted proteins | sample 1580751 | NCBI WGS metagenome assembly OIAF01 (sample SAMEA3882511, study PRJEB24775) | human gut metagenome | biome: human-associated habitat; feature: intestine environment; material: feces | place: Netherlands | collected 2009/2010
CCAGCGCAAAGCCACGTTTTTGATAAAATTTCATGGTAGTCTCCTTTCACGGAGAAGTCGTATCTCTCAGCTTAACCGCGCAGCTCCAGTAGCTTCTGCTTCAGTTCGCCCTCGATGCGGCCCAGCTGGGCCTCGGCCTCCCTGCGCTTGGCGGCGCCCTCCTGCTGGATGCGGGCCACCTCGTCCAGAGACTCGATGAGCTGCTGGTTGGTGTGCTGCAGCGTCTCGATGTCCACGATGGAGCGCTCGGCCTCCTTGGCGGTGGCGATGGTTCCCATCTTCAGGGTGTCGGCGTTCTTCTTCAGCAGCTCGTTGGTCATCTCCGTCACGGCGCTCTGAGCCGCCGTGGCCTGACGGCTGTGCTCCAGCCCCAGCGCCAGCACCATCTGGCTCTTCCACAGGGGAATGGTGTTCACCAGCGAGGACTGGATCTTCTCGATCATCAACGTGTCGTTGTTCTGCAGCAGCCGGGTCTGGGGGCCCATCTGCACCGACACCATCCGGGTCAGCTCCAGATCGTGGATCTTCTTTTCAAACCGGTTGCACAGGTTCACCAGATCGTTATAGGCCTGTGCATCCTCTGCCGTGCCGGACTGCTCCGCCTTCTTGCGAAGCTCCTCCAGTTCACCGCTGCGTACCTCCTCCAGCCGTTTTTTACCGGCCAGAATGTACATGGTCAGTTCCTTGTAGTACTTCAGGTTCAGCTCATACATCTGGTCGAACATGGCCACGTCCTTGAGCAGCGTGATCTGGTGCTGCTCAAGAGACTGGCTGATCTTCTCCACGTTGGCCTCTACCTTGCTGTACTGGGCCTTCATGCTCTCCAGCCGGTTCCCGGCCTTCTTGAACAGGCCCATGAGGCCCTTCTTCTCGTCGCTGTCGCCGAAGCCCTTCAGCTCCACCACCAGACGGCTCAGGTCCTGCCCGATCTCGCCCAAATCCTTGCTGCGGACGTTATTCAGGGCGCTCTCGGAGAAGCCCGCCACGTTCTTCTGTGCGGCGGCACCGTACTGCAGGATCATGTTGGTATCCCGCACGTCGATCTTGTGGGAAAACTCCTCCACCGCCTTCTTCTCCTCGTCGGTCAGGAGCTTTTCATCCATCTCCACCGGCTCGATCTTCTTCTCCTCCGGCTCCGGCACTTCGGGAGCCGTAGGCTCCAGCGTCAGCTGGGGAACGGCCTCGGCCGCCGCCGTAGGCTCCAGGGTCAGTTCAGGCATCATGTTGTCCGTCATGGTCATAGTTCCTTTCTATCTCATATTGTTCGTTTACTCGCATTTCCCGGAGGGCGCCGCCCCATGGGCCGCCCTCCTCTCAGGGTCTTTTTACAGCTCCAGCCGGATGCCGTCGCCGTCCTCGCCGCTCTCCTTCTCCTCCGCCGCCGGAGTCTCCTCCCGGGTCTGGTGGATGGGGTCGTCGCTGAGTCCCTCACGAGCCATCATGTTCTCCAGCACCGTGATATCCGTGGAGATATCCAGCGCCTGATCCCCGAAGAGGCTGTCCAGCTGCCGTTCAAAGGCGGTGACGATGTTGCTCATCATGCTCTCCACCCGCTCCATGGTGCCGCTGATGTTCTGGCCCTCCACGCCCTGACTGCTCATGCGGTCATAAGCGTTGAGGAGCTTCAGCGTGGTGGGCAGGTAGTAGTTCATGAATTTGCGGATCTGCGGCAGCTTCTCGGGGTCTGCCTTGACGCAGTCGAAGATCTTGCCGGAAACCTCCTCCAGCCGATCGATTTGGCTGCTGATGGTCTCGTCCTTGATGCTGTCGTTGAGGCGCTTCATCTCCCGGATGGCCAGCTCACCGTCGGAGATCATCTTATCCAACTCCGGGTTACCGGTGGGCTGGGGCTTCTCCTCCACCTCCTCCACAACGTCCTTGCAGAAGATGCGGGCGATGAGAAATACCACTACCGATGCCGCAGCCGCCATCATAAAGTGGCCCGGCTTGTACAGGGGCAGCAGCAGGGCATACAGCACCCACACCACCGCCGCTGCGTATATGGGCGCAGCCGATTTATGCACGATCTTTTTCATTGCACGCCTCCGTTTCTGACTTGTCATATACAGTTGGTTCGATTATACCCCATGCGCTCCCCCCGGTCAAGAAAAAATCCCAATATCGGGACGTCCAACCGGGTCATCGCCCCTCCGGTCGCCGAACCCCGGACGATGCGCTCCCACCGGCAAGCGGATGCGGCAAATCGGCAAGGGCAGGCATGCCCTCCGGCGTGCCTGCCCTTGCCCGCTTATCACATTTTGCAAGCCGTCTCCCCCACCCGCAGACCTACCGCAGCGGGATGCCCCGGCTTCCGTCAGTGGGATCCACGAACAGCGGCAGCTGGGGCGGTGCGTAGGTCCACCAGATGGCCAGCCCCCACACCGCCAGCAGCGTCACGCCGCCTAAGATCTGCCACACCGGCCCGTCCAGCACCCGCCGGGCCTGAACGCTCCAGCTGACCCAAAAGGCCAGCAGCACCGCCAGCTGGAAAATCAGTACATCCACCCACATGATCCCCGACCCAAAATTCCCTGATAGGTGTAAAACAGCGCCGGGATGGCCGCAAGACCCGTCAGCATCCCCAGCCCACGGGCGGGCAGCAGGGAGCCGTGACCCTGCAGGGCGATGCGCTCCACCAGCGACCACAGCACCCACGGAGTGATGAAAAGCTTCATGTGCTCCCAGGTGGATTCGTTGACGGCGGCCAGTGGCGCCGCTATGGGACTCTGCCCCGTCCAGTCGTAGATAAAGTGCAGCAGGTTCCCTGCCGCCAGCACCACCAGCAGACCCACCGTCTCCCAAGTGCGCCACCGTTTTTCTGCCATGTAAAAGCCCTCCGTTTCCATGTACCTGATACCTCAGTGTACACGAAAACGGAGGGGCTTATACCTACTCCGGTTTTTGGACATTTTCCGGACAAAAACCAGACAGAATTTTCCCTTACCGACGGGGGAAAATCACAACACCCGACGTCCCTTTGGACGTCAAATCCAGCGTCTCCCCCGTCAGTCGGTGTACCGGCTGCTCCGGGAGGCGGGAGAGAAAGTCCTCCAGCGTGGTCAGCTCCGGGAAGCCCTGCTCCCCTCTCCGGAAATGCATGGGCAGCACCAGTCGGGGGTGCAGCCGACGCACCAGCTCCGCCGCCGCAGCGGCATCGATGGTATAGGTGCCGCCCACCGGCAGCATCAGCGCATCGCAGCCCGAAATTTTCTCCTCCTGCGCCGCTGTCAGGACGCAGCCCAAGTCCCCCAAATGCACCACGGTCATGCCCTCCGCCCGGAAGATATGAACGGTGTTATCGCCCCGGAGGGCGCCCTGACAGTTGTCGTGGAAGGTGGAGAACGTCTCCACCTTAAAGGGATTTTCCCCGCCGGGCAGCAGCGTCACCGCCTCCAGACAATCGTGGTCAAAGTGGTGGTGACTGATATAGACGGCGTTGGCCTCCACCCGCAGCGGCGGATAGCCCGCCACATCCCGATAGGGATCGATGACCAGCCCGTAGCCCGCCGACTCCAGCCGAAAGCAGCTGTGGCCCAACCATGTGATATACATAAGCGCCTCCTGTCACGAATTTTTTAGAATCCCGGGACAAATCCGGTCAAAATGCCATAGCAGCAGAATATGTTCCAATGATAGCCGAATAGAATGATGTGTGATCAGACCGGATCAGTCCGCATCAGCCCTGCCAGAGCATCTCCCGGTTGATCTCCTTCAGGCTGTGGGCGCCGCACATGGCCATGGTATCCGACAGCTCATCCGTCAGCTTGCGGACGTAGGCTGCCACGCCCTCCTCGCCGCCGCCATAGACCATGGTGACGAAGGGACGGCCGATGAGAACGCCGTCCGCCCCCAGTGCCAGTGCCTTGAACACATCCAGCCCTGTGCGGATGCCGCCGTCCACCAGCACCATGACCCGGTCGCCCACGGCGTCGGCAATGGCGGGTAGCACCTCCGCCGTGGCGGGACACTGATCCAGCACCCGGCCGCCGTGGTTGGACACCACGATGGCGGAGGCCCCGGCCTCCACCGCCTTCTCCGCCCCACGGACGGTCATGATGCCCTTGAGGATAAAGGGTTTTCGGGCGTGCTCCGCCACCTCACGCAGCTCCGCCACGGTCTTGCTGCCGGCAGGCGGCATCCGGTTGCGGAGGAAGGGCAGACCGGCGGCATCAATGTCCATGGCAATGGCCATGGGGTCGGCGGTCAGGGCCAAGTCCAGCTTCTGCATCAGGGTCTCCCGGTCCCAGGGCTTCACCGTAGGCACGACGCAGCCCTGCTGGGCCCGGATGGCCTGCGTGGCTCCCTCCATCACCGCCGGGTCCACGCCGTCGCCGGTGAAGGCCACGATGCCCGCCTTGGCGCAGGCCGCCAGCAGCAGCCGGTTATAGGTCAGGTCGTCGTACTTATCCCCGTAGTGCAGCTGCATGGCTCCCACGGGAGCCGCCATCACCGGCAGGGCCAGCCGGTGGCCGAAGAAGTCGAAGGATGTATCGGCCCGGCGGTTTTCATCGATGGTATCCAGATTCACCAGCAGCTCCTGCCACTTCTGGTAGTTCCGGGCAAAGCCGGTGCCGGAGCCCTTGGCGCCGGGGCCAGGGATGGTATTCTTACACGCCTGTCCGTTGCACACGGGACACGCCTTGCAGTAGGGCCCCATGCAGGTACGGGCGTTTTGCAAAATTTCCTGATATTCCATACGTTTGAAACCTCCCGGGTATTGATGAGGCTATTTTACTCCCGTTTTGGTCGCTCTTCAAGACATTTGAAGGGGTTTTCCATGATTGTGAAAAGTGACGAAAGAATTTCTGTATCCAATTTTTGATTCATCAGTTTTTGCGCAAAAAGTGAATGGGAGCCTTTTTGTGTATTTTTTGTGAATTTGCTTTTATTTGAAGGAAAAATGTTTTTGAAAAAAATTTTCAAAAACATTTTTCCCGGCTTCTCACAGAAAAATCCTGTCACAAATTCCGCAAGCGTTCCGCCGCTGCCGCCGATTTTTGCCCCGTTTTTCCCTTTTAAGCGGTTTTCCTTGCAGGAAAAATATTATATAAAAATGACGAACGACTCCAAACTAATTTTTAGACGCTTCGAAAAAAAGTTTGAAAATTTGACGGAGCGGACGGCGTTTTTTATAATGTGCAGTGGGACAAAAAGAATCTCCCGTCCCTCTGCCGGCTCCGGGAGAAAACAAGGAAAAGAGAGGAAAAGTCTTTATGGAAAAGTACCTGGTCCTAGCCACGTTTGTTGGCTCCGTCATTGCACTTCTCTTTGTGGTCATCACCGCAAAGAAGGTGCTGCGCTTCTCGGAGGGCACCCCCCTCATGCAGAAGATCTCCCAGTCCATTCGTCAGGGTGCTAACGCATACCTCAAGCGCCAGTATTCCGTGGTAGGCGTGTTCTTCGCCTGCATGGTGGTAGTGCTGTGCATCATGGCAGCCTGCGGTCTGCTGACGTGGTTCGTACCCTTCGCCTTCCTGACCGGCGGCTTCTTCTCCGGCCTGTCCGGCTTCATCGGCATGAAGATCGCCACCGCCTCCAACTGCCGCACCGCCAATGCCTGCCAGGAGGGGCTGAACCGTGGTCTGCGGGTGGCCTTCTCCGCCGGCTCCGTCATGGGCTTCACCGTGGTGGGTCTGGGCCTGCTGGACATCTCCGTGTGGTTCTTCCTGCTGCGCTTCGTGTTCAAGCTGGAGGCCTCCGCCATCACCAGCGCCATGCTGACCTTCGGTATGGGCGCCTCCTCCATGGCTCTGTTCGCCCGTGTGGGCGGCGGCATCTACACCAAGGCCGCCGACGTGGGCGCCGATCTGGTGGGTAAGGTGGAGGCCGGTATCCCGGAGGACGACCCCCGGAACCCCGCCGTCATCGCTGACAACGTGGGCGACAACGTGGGCGACGTGGCCGGTATGGGCGCTGATCTGTACGAGTCCTATGTAGGCTCCATCATCTCTGCCTCCGCTCTGGGCGTGGCCGCCTTCTCCGATCAGGCCTTCAAGGCCATGGCCATCCCCATGGTCATGGCGGCCATCGGCATCATCTGCTCCATCATCGGCACCTTCTTCGTCCGCACCGACGAGCAGGCCGACCAGCGCACCCTGCTGAAGGCCCTGTCCCGTGGTACCAACCTGTCCGCTATCCTCATCGCCATCATCGCCTGCCCGCTGGTGATCTCCCTGCTGGGCAAGGCGCATCTGGGCCTGTACTTCGCCATTCTGGCGGGTCTGATCGCCGGTGTGCTCATCGGTAAGGCCACGGAGTACTACACCTCCGACACCTTCAAGCCCACGCAGGATCTGTCCTCCAAGTCTCAGACCGGTGCCGCCACCATCATCATCGGCGGTCTTGGTCTTGGTATGCTGAGCACCGCTGTTCCCATCATCATTGTGGCCATCTGCATTCTGGTGGCTTACTTCTGCTCCGGCGGCGCTGCCTCCACCGGCATGGGCCTGTACGGCATCGCTCTGGCCGCCGTGGGTATGCTGAGCACGCTGGGCATCACGCTGGCCACCGATGCTTACGGTCCCGTGGCCGACAACGCCGGCGGCATCGCTGAGATGGCCGGTCTGGCTCCCGAGGTTCGCCAGCGCACCGACGCTCTGGACTCTCTGGGCAACACCACCGCCGCCACCGGCAAGGGCTTCGCCATCGGCTCCGCCGCTCTGACCGCTCTGGCCCTGATGGCCTCCTACATCGAGAAGGTCAAGGAGGTGGGCGCTGACGCCACCTTCCAGGATTTCAGCCTCATGAACCCCGTGGTGCTGGTGGGTCTGTTCATCGGCGCCTGCCTGCCCTTCGTGTTCGCCGCCCTCACCATGAACTCCGTGGGCCGTGCCGCCCAGAGCGTGGTGCTGGAGGTGCGCCGTCAGTTCCGGGAGATCACCGGTCTGATGGACGGCAAGGCCGATCCCGACTATGCCCGCTGCGTGGACCTGTGCACCAAGGCATCTCTGCACGAGATGATCCTACCCACCATCATCGCTGTGGTTTGCCCCATCGTGGTGGGTCTGATCCTGGGCTACATGGGCGTTGTGGGTATGCTGGCCGGCGCTACCGTCACCGGCTTCCTGATGGCCATCTATATGGCCAACGCTGGCGGTGCGTGGGATAACGCCAAGAAGTACATCGAGGCCGGTCACTTCGGCGGCAAGGGCTCCGACTGCCACAAGGCAGGCGTGGTGGGCGACACTGTGGGCGATCCCTTCAAGGATACCTCCGGCCCCGCTATCAACATCCTCATCAAGCTGCTGAGCATGGTCTCCATCGTGTTCGCCGGTCTGGTGGTGAACTTCCACCTGCTGTAAAAACCCCATAAAAAGAAGGCTGAGCGGATGCTCAGCCTTCTTTTTGATGCTTTTTTGAAAACTTGCAGGCGTAGGCCAGCGTTTGCCGCAGGGCTGCCTCCCGGTCGAGCCCCGCCAGATGGAGCTTGCGGGCGTAGGCCAGCAGCTGGGAGAAGTCCCGATCCGGGGTCAGTCCGGCGGAGATCAGGTCGCTGCCGGTGACCATGGGGCGGGCCATGGCGGCCCGGTAGATCTCCAGCCGCTGCCGCAGGAAGGGTTCCGGATCCGGACGGGGCGGGTCGCACCGGGAGCCACGGTGATCCGCCAGCGCCAGCAGGATCAGGTCCCCCGGCTCTATGGCGGCGTCCAGCAGACGGTTGGTGGACTTGACGGAGGCCCCACTCAGTGCCATGGCGTTGGGCTTCATGTGCAGGGCCACCAGATTTTTCACGCACCGGTGGAGGGCCTTCTCCCCGATCACCCGGCGCAGGAAGTCCTCCGCCGGCGGCAGACCCGCCTCCTCGTGGCCGTAAGCGTGGATGACGCCGCCTGACTCCGTGGTGGCGGCGACCTTGCCGAAGTCGTGGGCCAGTGCCGCCAGCATCAGGGCCATGGGCTGGGCTGCTTGGGGCCGCAGCTCGGCGGCGGCATCCAGCACCGCCATGGTGTGCTCCCACACATCCCCCTCCCCGTGGTAGCGGGGCGGCTGGGGGACGCCCTGTAAGCGCTGCACCTCCGTGAACCACGGGCGCAGCTGGTGCATGGTATCCAGTGTGCGGAAGAAGATGGAAGGGCGGGGCGCCTGCAGGAGGGCCTTTTGCAGCTCCCCCTCCACCCGTTCACGAGACAGGGCCGACAGATCCATGGTGCGGCACAGGGCCACCGTCTCCTCCGCCACGGTGAAGCCGAAGCGGGCGGCGAACTGCGCTCCCCGCAGCACCCGCAGGGGATCCTCCGGAAAGGAGTGGTCATCCACATGGCGCAGGAGGCCCCGGCGGAGGTCCTCCCGGCCGCCGAAGAAGTCCAGCACCCGACCGGTGAGCACGTCCTCCATCAGGGCGTTGACGGTGAAATCCCGGCGGCGGGCGGCTCTCTCCGGCCCCAGCCACGGGTCCACCTCCACGGTGAAGTCCCGGTGGCCCCGGCCCACGGTGGTCTCCCGCCGGGGCATGGCGATGTCCAGTCCGCAGCCCGCCAGCCCGTAGACGCCGAAGCTGACCCCCACCGTCCGACGGCCGCCCATCCGATCCAGCACGATCTCCAGCTGCTGGGGGGTGACGCCGTGAACCTCGATATCCAGATCCTTGCTCTCCCGGCCCAGCAGGCGGTCCCGGACGCAACCGCCCACATAGTAGACGCTGCCGCCCAGCGGCTGCACCTCCTGTGCGATGCGGCGGGCCGTCTCACGATCCCGTGTCATGCAGTCTCCCCTCCTTGTGAAAAAAGCCGTGGCCATGGGCCACGGCTTTTGTGTTCACGCCAGAATGTCCCCCAGATCGTCGAAGGTATGGGCATTGGTGACCACCACCACATGGTCGCCCTCCTGAATGATGCTGGTGCCGCCGGGGATGATGATCTCGCTGCCCCGTGCAATGGCCGCCACCAGCACGTCGTCCTTCAGGGACAGCGCCCGCAGGGGCTTATTCAGCACCGCACGGCTCCGGGCCGTGGCGGTGAACTCCAGCGCTTCCACGGCGCCGCCCAGCATCTTATACAAGCTCTCCACGGCGCTGCCCTCGGAATTGGCCAATGCCCGGACGTAGCGGGTGATCTGGTTGGCCACGATATCCTTGGGACTGACAATGCTGCCCACCCGCATATCCCGGACCAGATCCATGTAGTTGGGGCGGGTCATCTTGGCCAGCACCTTGGGGACGCCCGCCCGCCGAGCCGTCAGGGCCATCAGCAGATTCTCCTCGTCCCGGCCCGTCAGGGAGACGAAGGCATCCGCCTGGAAGATATTCTCGCTGGTCAGCAGCTCCTCCTCCGTGCCGTCGCCCTCGATGATCATGGCCGTAGGCAGCTGGGCCGCCAGCTGAAGGCACTTATCGTGCTTCTGCTCCACGATGCAGACCTTGGTATTGCTCACCGCCAGCTCCCACGTGAGATACATGGCGATGCGGCTGCCCCCCAGCAGGGACACGGTTTTGACCCGCTGCTGGGTGCGGCCCATAGCCCGCAGCATCTTCTGGAGCTCGGACTTGGTACCCACCATGTAGAGCTTGTCGCCCTCTCTCGGCACAAAGTTGCCGTTGGGGATGATGCACTCGTCCCCCCGCTGGGCGGCGCAGATCAGCACCTCCGCCGAGCGGATACGATGGAACTCGCTGAGGGCCACCCCGTAAAACCGGTCCCGCTCCGTCACCTGTATGCCGATCATGTCGATACGGCCGCCGGCGAAGGGCTCCACGGAGGAGGCGGAGGGGAAGCTGAGGATGCGGGCGATCTCCCGTGCCGCCGCCAGATCGGGGTTGATGACCATGTCCATCCCGATCTCCCGCTTCAGCAGGGCGGCATCCCGGCGGTAGTCCGGATTCCGCACCCGTGCGATGGTGTGCTTGGCCCCCATGGTTTTGGCGATGAGGCAACACACCAGATTCGTCTCGTCCAGATTGCTGACAGCGATGACCAGATCCGCCGTCCGGGCACCGGCCTCCTCCAGCACGCTGATGCTGGCGCCGTTTCCCTCCACGCACATGATGTCCAGGGTGCTGTCGGCACGGGCCAGCGCCACCGGGGAGGAGTCCACCATGGTGATGTCGTGGCCCTCCACCGCCAGCTGGCGGGCGATAGCGTAGCCCACCTTTCCGTTTCCTACAATGATGATCTTCATGAGCCTGACTGTTCCTTTCCCGGTCGTTCCGGCTGCTCTTTTTCCGGAGGTATTGCTTCTTGCGGCGGCTGCCCCTGCGTCTGCCTAGGTGGCTCCGCCGGTTTGGGTGGATTCGCCTTTCCCGGCTGCTCTGCCGATTTAGGCGGCTGTGGCTGTCGGGGCGGCTGCGTCGACCCGGAAGGCTTCTGCGCCGCAGCTTCCTGCCGTGTCGGCCGGGCAGCCTTTTCCGCCGCCTTTTCCTCTGCCGCACGACGGCGCTGGGTGCGCCGGTGCAGCACCACCGCATTCAGCTCACCACCTAAAATCAGCACCGTCCCGCTCATATACAGCCACAGCAGCACCACCACAATGGTGGCGATGGAGCCGTAGAGCTGGGTATAGTGTGCCAGATTTTCCACATAATAGGAGAAGGCCAGCGACAGCAGCATCCACGCCGCCAGCGACCCGGCCACGCCCGGTGCCACCTCCCGCAACGGGCATCGGCGGCCCAGCGCCAGCATATACAGCACCGTCACCAGCACGAACATCAGCAGCGCCACCGCCACGAAGCGGAGCTTGCTCCAGAGGTTGATGAAGCCGTCCGGTACGGTGATGATCCCCGACACAAAGTACAGCGCCCGGCGGCCCACGGTGATCATCAGCAGCGTCAGGCCGATGGATACCATGAGCCAGATGGCGAAGAGAAAAATTTTCAGCTGATCCAGCAGGATGTTCTTGGGCTGGCCCTTGCCGAAGGCCTTGCGCAGCGAGTGCAGCAGGCAGCCGGTGGCCCGCATGGGGAACCAGATGGAAAACACCAGACTGAACCACATGAGCTGGCGGCTGGCGTTGCCGGAAACGTATTCCAGATAGCCCCGCACCACCTCCGCCACGTCCCCCGGCACGATCTGCCGCAGGCCGGTGACGATGCTGTCCACATCCAGCTCCAGAATACCCAGCAGGGTGCTGACGAAGATCAGCAGCGGGAAAATGGCGAACAGCAGGTAGTAGGTCAGGGCTGCGCTGTCCCGTGCCACGTCATGGAGATAGTACCGGCGGATCATCTGCGCCGCCGTTTGCCCCAGCGCCGTGCGGGGGTGAGTACCTTTACGCATAGTTCGCTCCTCTCTGTTTCAGCTTATTATTGTAGCACAGCTGTGAACAAAATAAAAGGAGATTTTCCATTACACGGAAATCTCCCACCTGTTTTTTATCATAAATATTCCAAAAGTATTTCTTTTCTGTAAAATTTTGTTTTTTCCGCTGAAAATTTAGAAACTATTCACTATTTAGTATTGGCATTTGAAAAAAAGCGTGTTATAATACATACAATCGGAGTTGTCTCCTGTGCATGGAAAAATTTGTAAAGAGGGTCTAAACTATGGATAACTTAACGAGAATCGTCAAAACCGAAATTTCCCGTCAGTACAAGAGCGTGCGGCAGTTTGCTTTTGCGGTCAATATCCCCCTATCTACCATCAACAGTGCGCTGCACAACGGCATCGGAGGTTCCTCCTTTGATACGGTGGTGCAGATCTGCCAGACGCTGGGGATCAAGGCCATCTCCAGCGATGCCTCCTTCTATCTGACGGAGGACACCCAGCAGCTGCTGGATCAGTATGCCCAGTTGGACGACTACGGCCGCCACACCATCGCCTCGGTGATGAAGG
>OIAF01000582.1_pt1 | contig 11552 bp, 8 predicted proteins | sample 1580751 | NCBI WGS metagenome assembly OIAF01 (sample SAMEA3882511, study PRJEB24775) | human gut metagenome | biome: human-associated habitat; feature: intestine environment; material: feces | place: Netherlands | collected 2009/2010
GCTTGCTGAACTGCGGAGCGCGACGAGCTGCTTTGAGACCGTATTTCTTACGTTCTTTCATACGTGGGTCACGAGTTAAGAATCCAGCAGCTTTCAGAACTGGTCTGTAGTCGTTGTCTGCCTGAAGAAGGGCTCTTGCAACACCATGTCTGATGGCACCAGCCTGTCCTGTGTATCCACCGCCATGAACGTTAACTAATACGTCAAATTTGCCTTCTGTTTCTGTTGCAGCTAAAGGCTGACGAACGATAACTTTCAGTGTATCTAATCCAAAATATTCATCGATATCTCTTTTATTGATTGTGATCTTACCGGTTCCAGGTACAAGATAAACTCTTGCGATTGATTTTTTTCTTCTTCCTGTTCCGTAGAATTTTGCGCTAGCCAATGTTTTCTACCTCCTATTAAAATGTTAAAACTTCAGGCTTCTGAGCCTCATGTTTGTGCTCTGGTCCTGCATATACGAAAAGTTTTGTGTACATGCTTCTTCCTAAAGGTCCTTTTGGAAGCATACCTTTAACTGCGAGCTCGATAACTCTCTCAGGTTTCTTTGCTAACATTTCTTTTAATGTGGTTTCTCTCATTCCACCTACATAATCGGAGTGATTGTAGTAGATTTTCTGCTCTAATTTCTTACCTGTAACTTTAATCTTGTCAGCGTTAACAACGATTACATAATCACCTGTGTCAACGTGTGGTGTAAACTGAGGTTTGTTCTTTCCTCTTAAAACGCTTGCTACTCCGGATGCCAGACGGCCAAGAGTACATCCATCAGCGTCAACTACATACCATTTTCTTTCGATTTTATCTGGATTAGCCATATAAGTCTGCATGGTTTTACCTCCTGTTATTTATCAACGATAGTTTAATTAACCGCGGAATTTCCCGCGAATATAAGTTATTGGAAACGCCGGTGCTAAAAATGCGGAAATGTCCGAAACCGCTGATAAATACCGTCGCCGGGGCTATTGGCTCAAGCATCTTCGCACTACGTCACATTGAGTTATTATATTATAAGGCACCTTGCCTGTCAACTGTTTTTTCTTGTAATTTTCAACAAAATTCCTGTTTTCAGAAAAACTCGATTCCCATCAGCGTCAACCCCTGAGCCGGAGCTGTGGGGCCTGCTGCCCCGCGGTCACAGGCTTTCAGGATCTTATCCATGCGTTCCGGCGGATACTGCCCGTTTCCGATCTCGATCAGGGTTCCGGAAATGATACGCACCATATTGTAAAGGAAACCTGTTCCTGAAATGCGGATGGTCACCATGTCACCATCTCTCCACACGTCCATGGAGGTCACGGTACGGATGGTGGTCTTCACCTGTGCGCCGGAGCCGCAGAAGCTGGCAAAATCATGGCGTCCGATCAGATAAGATGTTGCTTCCTTCATCTTATCCACATCCAGTTTATAATGGTAAAAATAAGAGTACAAACGCTCCGTTGGCACCGGAAACCGCCGGTTCAGGATACGATATTCATATGTTTTTTCACTGTCACAGTAACGGGGATGAAAATCCGGCTCCACCTCCTCAGAAAGCTGGATACGGATATCCTCCGGAAGTCTCTGGTTCAGTGCATAGGAAAATTTTTCCCCGGGGATCCTGGATTCGGTATCAAACACCGCCACATTTCCAAGAGCGTGCACTCCTGCATCTGTACGGCTGGCACCGATGGTCTCGATTTTTTCCCCAAGCAGCTCACTTAAGGTATCGTTTAAAACGCCCTGAATGGTGATTCCATTTGGCTGTGTCTGCCAGCCTGAGTACTTGGTTCCATCATAAGCTACAACAAGTCCTACTCGTTTCATAAAATATATTCCCTCCTGATACAGACATCCCTGCAGTACTTTCTATCCCAAAACAGACATACCGTCCTGCAAAATGCCTGCCTGATCCGATTACAGTTCCGCTGTGCAAAATGCAACGCTTCGGACCGTTCCATGTCTGAGTACCGGCAGGATTTGGCTACAGTCCCGCCACACGGAATGCAACACCCACCGCAAGATATGCCACAAGGATCCCATAGGCCGCATAATCTCTTTTTTCATAATGCAGCGGCTTCATTTGAGTTCTGTGCTCTCCACCATGGTAACACCTTGCTTCCATGGCCATTGCCAGATCATTGGCGCGACGGAACGCCGAAATAAACAGCGGCACAAGAAGGGGTACCATATTTTTCGCCTTCTGGATCAGGTTTCCGTTTTCGAAATCTGCACCTCTGGCGATCTGTGCCTTCATGATCTTATCCGTCTCCTCCAGAAGGATCGGGATAAAGCGAAGGGCAATGGACATCATCATGGCGATCTCATGTACCGGCACCCGGATCTTGTTCAGCGGACGGAGCAGTCTCTCCAGACCATCTGTCAGCTGATTCGGCGTGGTAGTCAATGTCATGATGGAAGATCCGATCACAAGGTAAACAAGACGGATCGCCATTCTTCCTGCAAGAACAAGGCCTTCCCTTGTGACCTTGATGATCCCGAAACGCCACAGCACTTCGCCAGGCGTCAGGATGATATTGAACACAACCGTGATCAGAAGGATCATAACGATAGCCTTCAGACCCTTGAACATGAATTTCACCGGAACCTTGGATATTGCGATCATAGCTACCAGAAATGCTGTTGCCACCGCATATCCGAGAAATGTATGGAACAGGAACACAGAGATCAGAAATCCCAGAGTTCCCAGAAATTTGGTCCGTGGGTCCAGTCTGTGAAGAACGGATTTGGCCGGATAATACTGGCCAATGGTAATATCTCTGATCATTTTTCCGCCCCTCCTTTGTTCAGTAATGGAGAGTTCGCCTGCGCAAGTACGGCAAGGATACTGTCTCTGGCTTCCTCCACCGTTGTGGCATCTGCATCCACATGCAGCCCATGTTCCTTCAGCGCATGCATGATATAAGTGATCTGCGGTGCGGCAAGTCCCATGGTTTCCAGTTCCTTATAATGGGAAAAAACCTTCTTCGGCTCATCATCAAATACAGCTTCTCCGTGATTCATAACAATGAGGCGCTCCACGTATTTCGCAATATCCTCCATGCTGTGGGAAACCAGAACAATGGTTATCCCTCGCACCTTATGAAGCTCTGCGATCTGATCCAGGATATCATCCCTGCCCTTCGGGTCAAGCCCTGCTGTGGGCTCGTCCAGGATCAGAATCTTCGGGTTCATGGCAAGAACCCCTGCAATAGCTACTCTTTTTTTCTGGCCTCCGGAAAGCTCAAAGGGTGATTTCTTGAAATTGGACTCTTTTACTCCAACCTGAGTCAGCGCCTGCTTCGCTTCTTTCTCTGCTTCTTCCCTGGAAAGTCCCTGATTCATAGGTCCGAAACATACATCCGAGATCACATCATTTTCAAACAGCTGATGCTCCGGGTACTGGAACACCAGACCAACCTCGCTGCGGAGCTGTTTCCGGTCATATTTCTCAGCCCACACATCTTCTCCGTTATACAGAACCTGGCCGGATGTTGGCTGTACCAGCGCATTCAGATGCTGGATCAGCGTGGATTTTCCGCTTCCTGTGTGTCCGATGATCCCGATAAACTGGCCGTCCGGGATCACAAGGCTGACATCCTTCAGCGCATGGCTCTCATAGGCTGTCCCGGGGCTGTAGGTATAGGTTACATTTTTTAATTCGATTGACATAATGCGCTCACCAGCTCCTCTGTAGTCAGTATTCCATCCGGAACATCCACGCCGGATTTCTTCAGTTCATATGCAAGAAGTGTTACCTGTGGTACATCCAGTCCATACGCCTTAAGGGTATCCACCTGGGAAAAGATCTCTTTGGGATTTCCCTGCATCACAACATTTCCGCTGTCCATGACATAAACACGGTCAGCATGGATCACTTCCTCCATGTAATGGGTGATCAGAATGACTGTTACCTTTTCCTTACGGTTCAGCTCCCGCACTGCCTCCAGGACTTCCTTTCTTCCGTTAGGATCCAGCATGGCGGTAGGCTCATCCAGAATGATGCACCGCGGGCGCATGGCCATCACGCCTGCAATAGCCACTCTCTGCTTCTGCCCTCCGGAAAGTTTGTTTGGGGACTGATAACGATAGGCTGTCATACCGACTTTTTCCAGGCTGTCATTCACCCGTTTCCAGATATCATCTGTAGGAACTCCCATATTTTCCGGACCAAAGCCTACATCCTCTTCCACAACGGTTCCTATGATCTGGTTATCCGGATTCTGAAATACCATTCCTGCCTTCTGGCGTACCTTCCAGAGTTTGGTCTCTCTGGCGGTATCGATCCCGTCCACCAGCATCGTTCCCTCTGTTGGGATCAGAAGCGCATTCATATGCTTCGCCAGTGTGGATTTTCCGGATCCGTTATGTCCCAGAACTGCCACAAATTCTCCTGCTTTAATGTCCAGGTCCACATCATTGACTGCACGCTGCATGTCTACCACATTGCCGTCATCATCGTATCTCTGATAGTCAAATCCCAGCTTAAGCGCCTTGATAATTCCCATCTTTTCTGCTCTCCTTAATCCTCTGTAGCTGCCGGTTCACCAAGGCCGGTCAACTCATCGATCAGTGCCCATATCTCGTCTCTTCCCTGCTTCGTCTCCGCAGAAAACGGAAGGATCTTTCCCTCTTTCGGAAGGCCCAGTCCGATGCGGATCTCCTTCAGGCTTTTTGCCACCTGGCTGCGTTTCAGCTTGTCAAGCTTGGTCGCGATGATCACCGGCTCATATCCGTTGTGACAGATCCAGTCATACATCTGCTTGTCATTGGCGGAAGGCTTGTGGCGGATATCCACCAGGAGAAAAACCGCACGGAGCTCTTTGGAATTATGAAGATAGCCCTCGATCATTTTTCCCCATTTTTCCTTCTCTGCCGCAGAAACCTTGGCGTAGCCGTAGCCCGGCAGGTCTACGAGATACATTGCTTCATTAATATTATAAAAATTGATCGTCTGTGTTTTTCCCGGCTGTGCGCTGGTTCTTGCCAGGGCCTTGCGGTTCATCAGACCATTGATCAGGGAGGATTTCCCTACATTTGATTTTCCCGCAAAAGCTACCTCCGGCCTTCCTGTGTCCGGGATCTTGCTTGTGATGCCGCAGACGATATCCAGCGATACGTTTTTGATTACCATTCGTTATTCCTCCCTTTTCTTTTAAAAGCCCTGTCCTGAAGGTCAGGGCAGGGTTTTTCTGTTTTTTGTTTATGCAAGAGCTTCACCGAGAACTTCTTTCATGTTATCCACAAACCGGATATTCAGCCCCTGGATGATCTCTCTGTCCATCTCCTCGATATCCGGACGATTTTTCTCCGGAACAAGGACTTCTTTGATCCTGGCATATTTAGCTGCAAGCAGCTTCTCTTTCAGTCCGCCGATCGGAAGCACACGGCCTCTTAAGGTGATCTCACCGGTCATGGCAAGATCCGCACGTACCGGTTTTTCGATAATTGCAGACAGCATGGCAGTTGCCATTGTAATACCGGCAGACGGGCCATCCTTCGGAACGGCACCCTCCGGAATATGTACATGCATATCATGCTTCTGGAAAAATTCCGGATCGATCTCATATTGGTCAGAAACCGAACGGATATAGCTGATACCTGCCTGTGCAGATTCCTTCATCACATCTCCAAGCTGTCCGGTGAGAAGCAGCTCGCCTTTTCCGGGCATGATATTGACTTCGATCTGCAGGGTATCACCGCCTACCTGTGTCCATGCAAGACCGCGGGCGATCCCGATCTCATCCTTCTCATTGGCCATTAGATAGTTATATCGTTCTTTGCCAAGGAATCTGGAAATATTTCGGGATGTGACAACTACCTTATCCTTACCCTCTTCCATGATAGCACGTGCAGTTTTTCTGCAGATACGTCCGATGCTTCTCTCCAGAGAACGGACTCCTGCTTCCTTGGTATAATTGTTGATCAGCTTGCCAAGAGCTGCCGGCTGGATCACCAGCTTGCCTTCCGGAATACCGTTGATCTCCATCTGCTTCGGGATCAGATGTTCCCTTGCGATATGTTCCTTCTCATTTTCCGTATATCCCGGGATTTCCATCAGCTCCATACGGTCAAGAAGAGGTCTCGGGATTCCCTGAACATCATTTGCAGTGGCAATAAACAGTACCTCCGAAAGATCCTGGGGAATCTCCACATAGTGATCATTGAACTTACTGTTCTGCTCCGGATCCAGAACCTCCAGAAGTGCTGCGGAGGTATCTCCTTTATAATCGCTGCTGGTCTTGTCGATCTCATCAAGAAGCATCAGCGGGTTGCTGACTCCGGCTTCCTTCAGTGCGACTGTGATCCTTCCTGGCATGGCACCGACGTAAGTCTTTCTGTGGCCACGGATCTCAGCCTCATCACGGACACCTCCAAGACAGATGCGGACGTATTTCTTGTTCATGGCCTCTGCCACAGAACGTGCAATGGAAGTTTTTCCGGTTCCCGGAGGTCCCACCAGACAGAGGATCGGACTCTTTCCCTTGTGGGTCAGCTTACGTACAGCAAGGAATTCCATGATACGTTCTTTGACCTCTTTCAGTCCGTAATGACCCTCTTCCAAAACCTTCCATGCGTTCTCAAGATCCTCGGAATCCTCGGATTTCTTATTCCACGGAAGTGCAAGAACGGTTTCCAGATAGCCTCTCTGCACCGTTGCCTCTGCAGCACTGGCTGCCATTCCTTTAAAACGGCTGATCTCCTTGGAAATCTTCTCTTTTACTTCATCAGATGCATCCAGCTCCTTCAGCTGTTTTTTAAATTCATCGATATCATCAGCAGTATTCTCCTCGCCCAGCTCCTCACGGATGGTTTTCAGCTGTTCCCGGAGGATATACTCTCTCTGATTCTTGTCGATATGGGATTTCACCTTGCGCTGAAGATCTTTAGTGATATGGATCACCTCGATCTCGCTGCCAAGAAGCGCTCCAAGGATCTCATAACGGTCATTCAAAGACACTGCTTCCAGAAGCTTCTGCTTGTTCTGATACGCCATCGGAAGATTTACTGCGATCTGGTCGATGGTTTCCTGCACATCTTCGATGTTCATGATCTGGGTTACCAGATCCTTGCTTACTTTTCCGCTTTCTCTGCAGTATCTCTGAAAAAGCTCCCGGATGCTGCGAAGCATGGCGTCCTTTACCGGTTCCGGGTAATCCTCTTCCTGTGCCGTAACGATCTCGCATTCCGCCTTCAGATATGGTTCCTCCTGCTCCAGGCCCAGAACCTCTGCCCTGTCCAGTCCCTCTACCAGAACCCGGTAAAGATCCTGCGGAAGCTTCACCACCTGCTTGATATAAGCGACGGTTCCTACCTGATACAGATCCGTAAGTTCCGGTATTTCCACCTCAGGATCCTTCTGTGTCAGCAGAAAGATCTTCTGGTCATGGAGCATGGCTGCTTCCACGGCACGGATAGATTTCTCCCTGCTCACATCAAAGTGTACGATCATATCCGGAAGGACTGTAGTCCCACGGAGAGCGATCATTGGCAATATATTGACCTGATTTGTCATTTATGTCATTCCCTTCATCAAGCTGTTTCCGGCTTGCCTTTCTTTCTCGAACGGGATGTTTTGCGTCCTGCTTTTTTTGCAGGAGCCTTGGCCTCCCCGTGGATGATCTCCGGCTCTCCGGTTCCCTCCACTGCCTCTTTTGTGACGATACACTTACGGATGGTGTCGTCCGATGGTGTCTTGTACATCAGATCCATCAGGGTATGCTCCATGATGGCACGAAGTCCTCTGGCACCTGTTTTTCTCTCAAGAGATTTCCGGGCAACTGTCTCAAGTGCTTCATCCTGGAACTCAAGCTGCACGCCATCCAGCTCAAAAAGCTTGTCGTACTGTTTTGTGAGGGAATTCTTAGGCTCCTTCAGAATACGGATCAGTGCTTCTTCATCCAGAGAATCCAAGGTTACCACGACCGGAACTCGTCCGATAAACTCCGGGATCAGACCGAATTTAATAAAGTCCTCCGGCATAACCTCCTTCAGAACTTCGCCCACATTGCGGTCTTCCTTCTCGGAAACCTCTGCTCCGAAACCAATGGATTTGGTATCCTGTCTTGCCTCGATGATCTTCTCCAGTCCGTCAAAAGCACCACCGCAAATGAACAGGATGTTTGTAGTATCGATCTGGATAAATTCCTGATGAGGATGCTTTCTTCCTCCCTGAGGAGGTACGCTTGCAACGGTTCCTTCCAGAATTTTCAGAAGTGCCTGCTGTACGCCCTCACCAGACACATCTCTGGTGATGGAGGTATTCTCGGATTTTCTTGTGATCTTATCGATCTCATCGATATAGATGATTCCGTACTGGGCACGCTCAATATCGTAATCGGCTGCCTGAATGATCTTCAGAAGAATGTTCTCAACATCCTCGCCAACATAGCCTGCCTCTGTGAGAGTAGTGGCATCTGCGATGGCAAAAGGAACATTCAGCAGTCTTGCCAGTGTCTGTGCAAGAAGTGTCTTACCGGAACCGGTCGGACCAAGCATCAGGATATTACTCTTCTGCAGCTCCACGTCCAGGTTTCTTGAAGCAAGAATCCTCTTGTAATGATTGTAAACAGCTACGGAAAGTGCCTTCTTGGCATCATCCTGTCCGATCACATACTCATCCAGGATACTGTGGATCTCTTCCGGTTTCAGAAGGTTGATCCCTGTTTCATAATCTGCCTCATGATCATACATACTGAATTCTTCTTCCATGATCTCGGAGCAGATCCCGATACATTCATCACAAATATATGCTCCATCCGGACCTGCGATCAGCTTGCGTACCTGATCTTCAGTCTTATGGCAAAAGGAGCATCTTACCTTTCCTTCTTTTACTTTATCTGCCATATCTTTTTGTTTCCTTTCTAAGCGTAAATGTCCGTCTCTCGCAGACATTTAAAATTCCTTTTTAAAGCAAGACTCCTGTGTCTTTACAGGAGTCTTTTCTTACGCATTATTTGTGGATCACAACACCGTCGATCAGGCCGTATGCCTTAGCTTCTTCCGCTGTCATATAGTTGTCACGGTCAGTATCTTTTTCCACAATTTCAAGAGGCTGTCCGGTATTCGCAGAAAGAATCTCGTTCAGCTTCTTTTTGGTTTTTGCGATCTGGTCAGCTACGATCTGGATCTCTGTAGCCTGCCCCTGTGCACCGCCTGATGGCTGATGGATCATGATCGTCGAATTCGGCAGTGCATATCTTTTGCCTTTGGCACCGGAGGACAGGAGGAAAGCTCCCATGCTGGCTGCCATTCCAAGGCAGATCGTAGATACATCGCACTTGATATACTGCATTGTATCATAAATTGCCATTCCGGCAGTTACAGAACCACCCGGGCTGTTAATATAAAGCTGGATATCCTTGGAAGGATCTTCTGCTTCCAGGAAGAGAAGCTGCGCAACGATCAGGTTCGCACTGACATCGTTTACCTCTTCTCCAAGGAAAATGATTCGGTCCTTAAGAAGTCTTGAATAGATATCATAACTTCTTTCTCCTCTGCTGGTCTGCTCAATGACGTAAGGTACTAAACTCATTTTACCCTCCATTTCCGAGGTTTATTACGCCTCTACAGCTGCATCGGCAACTAATGTAACAGCTTTCTGAACAGCCATATCTTTCTTCATCTGCTCCATCTCGTTCTCACCGATGAGATCTTTTAATTTGTCTGCTTCCATCTTGTACATCTCTGCCATCTTGGAGATCTCTTCGTTAACCTCTTCCTCTGTTGGCTGGATGTTCTCTACCTCAGCGATCTTCTCAAGAACAAGTCTTGTCTGGATTCTCTTAAGAGCCTGTGGCTTCATGTCTTCCATCATCTTGTCAACGCTCTGGCCTGTGAACTGGAAGTACTGCTCCATGGAAAGACCCTGGGACTGCATTCTTCTTGCGAAATCGTCAAGCATCTGACGTGTCTGTGTCTCGATCATTGCCTCCGGAATATCCATCTGTGCATTCTCGATCACTTTATCTACTGCTGCGTCTTCTTTTGCACGACGTGCATCTTCTGCTTTCTTCTCTGTCAGGTTCTTCTTAACGTCTTCCTTGTACTCAGCAAGTGTATCAAACTCAGATACATCCTTAGCGAAGTCATCGTCAAGCTCCGGAAGCTCTTTTGCTTCGATCTTCTTAACATCGCACTGGAATACAGCTTCTTTGCCAGCCAGCTCTTTTGCCTGATACTCCTCCGGGAATGTAACCTTAACTTCTACGTGATCACCTGTGTTAGCACCAACAAGCTGCTCCTCGAATCCCGGGATGAAGGTGTTGGAACCAAGTGTCAGCGGATAGTCTGTTCCTTTACCGCCCTCGAATGCCTCACCGTCTACGAAGCCCTCGAAATCGATAGTTGCTGTATCGCCGTTCTGTGCTGCACGATCCTCAACTGTAATGGTTCTGGAGTTTTTCTCCTGCTCTTTCTTAATCTCAGCCTCAACTTCCTCGTCTGTTACCTCTGTCTCAGACTTCGGAACCTCAAGTCCTTTATAGTCACCAAGAGTTACCTCTGGTTTAGTAGCTACTTCTGCTGTAAAGATAAATGGTTTGCCAGGCTCAACCTGTGTTACATCGATCTTAGGCTGGGAAACGATCTCAAGATCACACTCAGCAAGTGCTTTGCTGTAATGCTCAGGGATCAGAGCGTTTGCAGCGTCCTCAAGGAATACTCCCTTTCCGTACATCTGCTCGATCATTTTTCTTGGAGCTTTTCCTTTACGGAATCCAGGGATAGAAATTCTTCCTTTTGCTTTCTGGTATGCATTCTGCATTGCTTTTTCTAAATCTTCAGCGGCAACTTCGATAGTAAGTTTCGCCATGTTTTTTTCCATTTTTTCCACCTGTAAACTCATGTTACATGTTCCTCCTTAATTTTCAGGTTATGATTGCGACTGGTTTTTCAGCTGCGTTATATCATTCACAGTTTTTACCTATTTCTATATATTTAAGTCTAAGCTCCGCTCCCACTGTTGCAGAAGCGGGAGACCTCTCTATAACTCAATTATATATTTACAGTCATTGTAGCAGTATAGCACAAAAAATCCAAAAGTGCTAGTGTTTTTTCGCATAAAAATAAGGGTTTGAGGACGATTTAGCGGGTATATACTACTGATTCTGCGATTTCTTTTGCTTTTTCGTCATTTTCAAGCTGTGAAATCAGGGAAAGTGCGAAGTCTACAGCTGTTCCCAGACCACGGCTGGTGGTTATATTTCCATCTACTACCACATTGTCTTCGCTGGTCTTGGCACCGTCTCCTGCAATAATTTCCATGAAGGACGGATAAGAGGTGGCTTTGCGGTTTTTGAGGAATCCAAGACCTGAGAATACACTTGGTGCAGCACAGATAGCGGCGATTTTTTTGCCTTTGCTGTTGAAATCTGTCAGAAGGTCTGTAAGTGGTTTGTATCCTGCAAGATATTTGGTTCCCGGCATTCCTCCCGGGAGGACAAGCATGTCGGCATCTGCGAAGTCTGTTTCTGCGAATGTTGTATCAGTGAGCATGGTGATACCGTGAGATGTCTGGATCTGTTTGGTTTCTTTGATTGATACAGTTTTGATATCAATGCCGGCACGGC
>OIAF01000587.1_pt1 | contig 11509 bp, 9 predicted proteins | sample 1580751 | NCBI WGS metagenome assembly OIAF01 (sample SAMEA3882511, study PRJEB24775) | human gut metagenome | biome: human-associated habitat; feature: intestine environment; material: feces | place: Netherlands | collected 2009/2010
TTGAGTTATCTGCGAATGCTTTTAGCTGATCTTCCCGGGCTTAGTTTTTCTTAAGGCCCGAAACCGAGCCGAAGAGAATTGTTTGGGGCTGCGTCCCCCTTTAGCAGATTTTCCGGGGCTTAGCTTTTCTTAAGACCCGAAACCGAGCCAAAGAGAATTGTTTGAGCTTGCGTCCCTTTCATCTGGAATAAAACCCACTCTCAACCTCCACCGGAATCACCCTCTCCTCAATCCCCTCAATCTCAATAAACCTCTGTCTCCCCAACATCTCCACCATCTGCGCAAGCAGCTCCCTGCTCCCCTGCGCCTCCATCTCCACGCGGTCATCCCAGTTATTTCTCACCCAACCGGTAACCCCCAGAGAACTGGCAATATAACAGGCCCGATAGCGAAATCCAACTCCCTGCACTCTCCCCGAAAACCAATAATGCTTCCTTATCAGATTCTCTCTCATCTCCGAACCCTTCCCATCCTGAACATCATGCTTTTTCCAGACTCCCCGGCCTTTCTCATACTCCTCAGCAATCTCCTCAACTGTCTCAGAATCCTGCAGAAACGTTCTGTACTTCTTTCTCTTAAAATCAAATATACTCAACAGCAACCCTCTCTCACAGCTACTGTGCCGGCAACTTGATTTCCCGAACATTCTCATGTCTTTCCTGCCAGCCTGTTTCAGGAATCACTCTGCCGCCACACTACAATCACACCCTGATCACAAACCCATCTTTTCTCGCTTTCGCCTTCGGATATTCCCCGGAGCGATAGCCCAGAACACAGTAACCAATTCCAACATAAGACTCCGGCACGCCCCACTCTGCCTTCAATGCCTTTCCCTCTTCAGAAGCAAACACCTCTCTTGCACGATGAATCCAGCAGGAATCAACCCCAAGGGCATGAGCAGCATTCATCAGATTTCCCATAACAAGGCTTCCATTTTCCACACAGGTAGGCATATTACTGTCTGCAAAAACCACAACAACTGTCGGTGCCCCATAGAACGGATCACTCTCAGTCCCCATCACATCCGCATTCATTTTAGAAAGCTTCGCAACAAGTTCCGGATTCTGTGTCACTACCATAAGTGTACCCTGTTGTCCCATTCCGCTTGGTGCGTATTCCCCTGCTTCAAGAATTTCATTCAACACTTCTTCCGGCACCAGATCTTCTTTATAACCACGTACACTTCTTCGCTCCAAAAGATTTTTTATTGTTTCATTCATGTCTCATATCCTCCTGTATTTATTTTCATCACTGTCAAAGCAACATTACTGTCCACCACGTTCTCAGCAACACAGCCAGGCAACAATATCTTCCTATATTATAGCACTACATCTACCAAAACTCACCTGTATTTCCCATAATTTTCAGGCAATTTTCCTTGCCCCTGCATCACAACTGGTCTATAATAAAGAACAGACTAACATGAGGTATAAACTATATGAACAAAAAAGAAATTTCTGAAATCAAGAAACAGTTCACTCCCGAGAACTGTTCTCTCACCCGCATCTGCGGATGTTACGTTGACGGAGAAAAGAATAAAAAAACCGAACTGAAAGAAGCATTTCTCTCTTTATCAGAAGAAGAAATGTTCAAATACTTTGAAATTTTCCGCAAATCCCTTTCCGGAACAATAGGAAAAAATCTGATGAACATGGAATTTCCTCTCGAGCAGGAAACTGAGGGTGGAACTCAACATTTTCTTATGAAACTGAGAGAAAGCAAACTGACCGATGATGCACTGGTAGAAAGTTTCTACGATAAGATCATTGAAAACTATGATTATCCCGAAAACTACTACATCATCCTGATCCATGGAGTATATGATATCCCCGGAAAGTCTTCCGACGGTGCAGAAATGTTTGATGCATCTGATGAGATTTATGAGCACATCATGTGCTGTATCTGTCCTGTAAAACTCTCTAAGGCAGGTCTTTGCTACAATGCCGAAACCAACAGCATCCAGGACCGTATCCGCGACTGGATCGTGGAACTTCCGGATGTTGCTTTCCTTTTCCCGCAGTTTAACGACCGCAGCACTGACATCCATGGTGTCCTTTATTATAGTAAAAATGCAAACGAGCTTCGGGATATTTTTATCGATGAACTGCTTGGATGTACAGCACCTCTTTCTGCAGGAGGACAGCGTGATTCCTTTAACGCACTGGTTGAAGATACTCTGGGCGACGACTGCAGATATGACACTGTATTAAGCATTCACGAGAAATTAAACGACCTGATCGAATCACAGAAGGATGAGCCGGAACCTGTAGTTCTGACCAAATCTGAGGTAAAACGCCTCTTTGAAGAATGCGGCGTAGAAGATGAAAAACTACAGTCATTTGATGAACAATACGAGATCACAGCCGGGGAAAAATCCTCTCTGGTTGCTTCCAACATCACCAATACAAAAAGATTCGAGATCAAAACCCCGGATGTTGTAGTCCACGTAGATCCTGAACGTGCCGATCTTGTGGAAACACGCGTAATTGACGGACGCAAGTGCCTTGTGATTCCAATGGAAGGCGAAGTTGAACTGAACGGAATCCGCGTACATACAGGAAATGAAAATCCTTCTGATGACGAATTTTATGACAATACAGATACTGAGACAGAGGAGACATCTGATGGAGAATAATCGTAAACTCTTATTTTTTGACATTGACAAAACCCTGTTAACCCCTTACCCATGGACAGTTCCGGACAGTGCGAAACAGGCTTTAAAAGAAGCCCGCTATAATGGTCATCTCCTTTTCATCAATTCCGGACGTACCTATACAATGATTCCGGAAATCATTAAAGAAATGGGATTCGACGGCTATGTATGCGGATGCGGCAGCCAGATTTATATGAATGAAGAGCTTTTGTTTTCCAGTTCTATTCCAAATCCGCTTTGCCGTAAAACAACAGAATTACTGCGGGAATGCAGAATTCCTGCGTTTTTTGAACGCCCGGATAAGATTTTATATGACAGCAGTTCATGTGCTGTTCCTGAAACTGTTCAGAAGCTGAAAGCAGAAGTTATAGTAGAAGATCTGGCTCTCTACCCGCCCGAAACATACAACCATTTTACATTTGACAAGTTTCTGGCTTTTCCGTCTGCTGATTCTGATATGGAAACTTTCCGCAAATTTGCAGATGAACATTTTCTGTGTTTCATACATGAAGACAAGGCCTGGGAACTGACTCAGAAAAATCTCAGCAAAGCAACCGGAATCCGGTTTCTGGCAGACCGCCTTGGGGTTCCGGTCAAAGACACCTATGCATTCGGCGACAGCACGAACGATCTTCTTATGCTGCAGTTCGCCGGAAACAGCATCGCAATGGGCGACTCGGATCCCCTGATCCTGCCTCACTGCACTTACCAGACAACCAATATCGAAGATAACGGAATTGCCAATGCTTTGAAGCATTTCCATCTCATTTAGCAGAACATACAAAATAACGTATTATCATATCTCTATTTATCTGTGTTATTTTTGCATATTTAGGAGAATGATTTCGGATTTATTTAAACTTAAAAACAGCTATGTGAAAACACTCAGGTTTTCATCATAGCTGTTTTAATTTACAATACTCAATTCCTATCAGCAGGCTACTGACAGTTCGGATTTTCTTATTTAGCTGCTTCTGTCGGTGTTGCTTCCGGTGTTTCAGTAGTTTCTGCTGCTTCTTCCTCTGCCGCAGGTGTCTCAGTCACATCTGTATCTTCTGCTGCAGGTGTTTCTGTAACTTCCTCTGTTTCCGGTGTTGGAGTTGCCTCTTCTGTCACTTCAGGTGTCGGTGTTTCCGGAACCGGGGTAGGAGTCGGTGCCATGAAGGTATGTTTGTCAGTGATCTTAAGTGTCTTAAGGACTTTCTTAACTACCTTTACATCTGCCCCATCCAGCCATTTAGCAGTTGTATCTGTAAAATAGGTACTTTCTTTGGAATTCTGAAGAGATTCTCGTTTGGAAGCTGTGGCATCTTCATCATTGATCTTGTCAAGTCTTACTACATAGTATCCTGTGTCAGTCTCAATAATATTGTCTGCAACTTCTCCGTCCTTCAGTCCTCTCAGAACCTTCAGAACCTCATCCGGATATGCCTCGCTGCCGGAATCTTTATCCTCATCTTTGCTCTCTTTGGTTGTAAAGTTACCCTGTACTGCAGAATAACTGTCATCTACACCCTTGGCAATCTCACTCATATCTGCTGTAGGATCCTCTTTCATCTTATCCAGAATCTCCTGAGCCTGTTCTTTCTTAGTCTTTTTCTCCTCATCAGTTATATCATCACCGCTTGTAGAGATACTTACATAAGTGAAGGTTGTCTGATTCGCTTCATCATCAGAAACTGTGATCTTTCCTTCTGCTACAACCGGATCATACATCTTCTTCTGAATTGTCTGAAGCTCCAGAAGTGTTTTTACCTGATCTTCCGTTACCGCAAGTTCCTTAATTGTCTCTTCACTGTTTGCAGCCATAAACTGTGATGCTGCATCTGCGATCGCTGCTTCATCATCATCTGTAAGCTCTACGTTATAATCCGCAGCCTTCTCTTTGAGAATATACATCTTCTCAACAGACTCCAGACTGCTTGTCACTGCCTGATCACCATAAGTCTCATCTGAATCATCACCTGCTGTCTGATCCCAGATATTATCTGCACTTCCCATATAATTTAAATACATGGTTGTTGTCTGCTGTTGTTGTTCGCGGGCATAAAGACTTACAACTCCAAGCGGAATATCTGTTCCGTCAACAGTAGCCACTGTCTTTGTTCCATCTAATGTTTTACTTCCACAGCCGGAAAGCATACCAACTGACATCACACCTGCCAGTGTCACAACGGCTGTTCTCTTTACCATTTTTTTCATTTCTTCCTCCATATTATCGATCTGGTCTTTCTTCCATACCACTTTCCCAGAATGTACTGTTATTAGAGTATAAACTTTTTTCCTGCGAAGGGCAAGGCAAATCGAAAAATATGTAGTATATTTCACATATTTTCCGCCATGCTCTTAAGTTCCTCTGCAAATTCCGTCAATGCCAGGATCAGATTCCCCTGTGGTTCCAGGATAAATTTCGGTTCCTGCTCATTCTTAAACTGCAGACCTCTTCTGTATTTCTGCATAAGAGCCGGAAAGCCTTCTGTATTCAGCCTTGCTTTCTCATAAAGGGTAAACCGGACTGTTTTTCCAGTCTGCTTTATTTCCGTTACGTACCCCTGATGAGCAATCGCCTTTAACTTCGCAATCGCCAGAAGATTCAGCACTGCCTTTCCGGGTTCTCCGAAACGGTCCAGAAGTTCTTCCAGCATATCATCATAATCCTGTTGTGTCTCAATCCCCGCAATTCTTTTATAAATATCCAGCTTCTGAAATTCATTACTGATGTAGGAATCAGGAATATACGCATCAACATTCAGATCAACCGATGTCTCGAAATCCTCCATTGTATGAATACCCTTCGCCTCTTTCACTGCTTCATTGAGCATCTTACAATAAAGATCATATCCAACCGCATTCATATGTCCATGTTGCTGCGCACCCAGCAGATTTCCGGCACCTCGAAGTTCCAGATCTCTCATTGCAATCTTAAATCCGCTTCCCAGATCCGTATACTCGCGGATCGCAGCCAGACGCTTCTCAGCCGTCTCCTTCAGCATCACATTCTTTCTGTACATCAGAAACGCATATGCAGTTCTGTTGGAACGCCCGATCCTTCCCCGAAGCTGATAAAGCTGAGAAAGCCCGTATCTGTCTGAATCATGGATAATCATAGTATTTACATTGGAAATATCCAGCCCTGTCTCAATGATCGTGGTGGAAACCAGCACATCAATATCCCCGTTTACAAAGGAATACATCACATTCTCCAGTTCCCTCTCACTCATCTGGCCATGAGCAAAATCCACCCTTGCGTCCGGCACCAGCTTCGCAATACGCAGGGCAACATCTGCAATATCCGTCACTCGATTATAAACATAATAAACCTGTCCGCCTCTGCGCAATTCCCTGTTGATAGCCTCTCGGACTGTCTCTTCATCATATTCCATAACATATGTCTGGATCGGCATTCTGTCCATAGGAGGCTCCTCCAGGACACTCATATCCCGGATTCCGATCAGGCTCATATGAAGAGTACGGGGAATGGGCGTTGCAGTCAGTGTAAGGACATCCACATCCTTCTTTAACTGCTTGATTTTTTCCTTATGCGTAACTCCAAACCGCTGTTCCTCATCAACGATCAACAGGCCAAGATTTTTGAACTGTACGTCTTTGGAAAGGATTCTGTGCGTTCCAATGATCACATCCACCTGACCTTTTTTCAGATCTTCGATTGCCTTCTTCTGTTGTGCCGGGGTCCGGAATCTGCACAACAGTTCCACACGTACCGGAAATTCCTTCATCCTCTGCACAAAGGTATTATAAATCTGCTGCGCAAGGATCGTTGTAGGTGCAAGATAAGCTACCTGTCTGCTCTCCTGTACTTCCTTAAATGCGGCACGCAGCGCCACTTCTGTTTTGCCGTATCCCACATCCCCGCAGATAAGCCGGTCCATAATCCTGGTACTCTCCATATCACGTTTGGCATCCTCAATAGCACTGAGCTGATCCTCTGTCTCTTCATATGGAAACATTTCTTCAAATTCTCTCTGCCATACAGTATCAGGACCACAGACATATCCTTCCTTTTCCTGACGCACTGCATAAAGCTCTACCAGTTCTTTTGCAATATTTTTAACTGCCCCACGAACCTTGCTCTTTGTTTTATTCCACTCCTGAGTACCAAGTTTGTTCAGCTTCGGAGCCTTTGAAGCATCTGCCCCTGAATATTTCTGCAGACAGTCAAGCTGAGTAGCAGGAATATAGAGATTGCTTCCGCCTCTGTATTCAATTTTAATATAATCTTTAACGATCCTGTCTACTTCAACTTTTTCAATTCCTCGGTAAATACCAAGACCATGCTTTTCATGGACAACAAAATCGCCGATAGAAAGCTCCGCAAAATCCTGAATACGGCTTCCACTGTAATTTTTTTTCTTCTTTTTTTTCTGTTCCTGTCCAAAAATGTCAGATTCTGTCATTACCGCAAACTTGATCAACGGGTATTCAAAGCCCTTCTTTGCATGGCCATAAACCACCATGATCTCGCCCGGACAGATCTCCCTGTCATAATCTTGTCCATAAAAGGCTGCCAGTCCCTCTTCCTGAAGATCCTTTGCCAGCCTCTCGGCCCTTGTGCGGGAACCGGAAAGCAACGCGATCCTGTATCCCTGTTTCTTATACTGATGAAGATCTTTTACCAGAAGTTCAAAACTGTTGTTATAAGCGCTGATTGATTTTACCTCCAGGTAAAATTTCTCCCGCACTTTCCAGCCTGCCTGTTTCGGTTCCAGCGCACATACAGAAATACAGTTGCGTTTATTCAGTTCTTTTTGAAGCTGTTCAAAAGAACAAAGCCAGTTTTCCGGCAGATTCCGGCTGCCTTTTTCCTCTCTGTGCATACGGCTCTGTCTGTACTCTTCTTCTACAGCCCCGCCTTTCTCAGTCAGTCGGTTTGGTTCATCCAGAAAGATTATGGTTCTTTCCTCCGGAAAATAATCCAGGAAGGAAACCATATCCTTGTCCCCTATATGCTCCACCGCCGGATAGATCGTAAGTTCTTCCAGATTTTCCAGAGAACGCTGACTCTCCGGATCAAAACTCCGGATAGAATCAATCTCATCTCCCCAAAGCTCGATTCTCCATGGATTTTCCTCAGTGAGACAGTAAATATCCACAATACCGCCACGCACAGAGAACTGCCCCGGCATTTCCACCTGTCCTACCCGCTCGTAACCTAAAGCCACCAGCTGGTTCTTCAGCTGTTCTATGTCTACGGTGCTGTCACTTTCGTAATGAATCAGCTGTTCTTTTATCTTTTCCAGAGATTCCAGAAAATCCATACATCCGTCAATACTTGTAACAACTGTCAGTTCTTTCTCTTCCAGTAACGCCTTAATGACCTTGATTCTCTGACGTATCAGCAGATTTCCATGGATATCTGCCTGAAAGAACAGAAGATCTTTCGCAGGATAAGAATACACTTTTCTGTCATAAAATCTGTAATCTTCATAAATTTCTCTGGCGCGGCGTTCGTCCTCCGCCAGGATCAGACGATAAGGCGCAATCCCGGAAAGTCCGTACATCAGATGAGATTTCTGCGATTCCATACACCCCGAAACCTGCAGGATTCCCTTATTCGTTTTGCTTTTTTCTTTAATCTGTTCAAACTCTGCAAGCCCCTGCAGAGGTGTTAAAAATGCTTTCATCTTCACCCCTCATGATCCTTCGACGTAATAAAAGCGGCTTCTGTTTCCAGTTACCGCTTTCTATACCTTTTGCTGAACAATCATCTGTTTCCTGTCTGCTTATTTCTGTACAGGTACTTTTCTGTTATATTCGTTCATGGCTGCATCTGTACCCTGTGAGATTATGATATCCACAGCCTTTGCCGCCTTTGCTATTGCTTCATCCACAAGTTTCCTGTCTTCTGTGGAAAATCTGCCAAGTACATGATCTGCCAGATCCCATCCCTTCGGCTTTGCACCAACTCCTACTTTGATACGGAGAAATTTCTCTGTGCCAAGCTGGCGGATAATATCTTTGATCCCGTTATGTCCACCCGCACTTCCCTGCTTGCGGATGCGAAGCTGCCCGGGCTCCAGATCAATATCATCATAAATAACAATAAGCTCTGATTCCGGATCAATTTTAAAATAATTCGCCATCTCACGAACAGGACCGCCACTCAGGTTCATAAAAGAAAGCGGCTTCATAAGAATCACTTTCTCTCCGCCGATCATGGTTTTACCGTACATGGCATTAAATTTCACACCACCCTGAGGGACATTGTAATCCTCTACCAGACGGTCAACGGTATCAAATCCCATATTGTGGCGTGTTGCTTCATACTGTTTCCCGGGATTTCCCAGGCCAACTACTAAATACATATATGTGTCTCCTGCTTAATTTAACACCATTTTCCGGAATTACCATACCTGTCCTGATGTCAAATTTATTTTTTACATACTTTAAAGTGTGTTTAAAAAATCAATCTTACAAATTGTAACGCACATCTTGCGGAAAGCATTTTTCAAACACACGCTAAGATAATTAATTAAAATATACCATCTCTTCCTTAAGCGGCTCGCATTCTTTCACATCACTTGCATAAAGAACAATGCCCTCACCCTGATATTCTGTACGGTTCTCAAATGCGACCTTCGCTGTTACTTCTACCCAGCTGCCTTCTTTGATATGCGGTGCATAATCGCTTCTGCACACGTATCCAAGGAATGTGGTATCATCTGCGCAGCAGGTCATTGCCACACGTCCCGGAACAAAGAATTTACTTCCCATTCCACGTGGTTTCATGACACGTCCTTTAAAGCGGACAATTTTGTCTACATATTTATCCGGATTATCCATGGCATCCACAAACCAGATACCATAATCTTCCGGTGGAATCTCAATGATCGGTGCATTGATATCAAACGGCATCTCATCCTGGAAAATGTCATCCATCTCGCCCTCTTCATTTTCAAAGATAACCTCTGCACTCTGATTTGCGACCTTGATTCCTCGTCTGTATGCAGGAAGCGGATCTCCCTCTTTACAGCGGTTAAATACAACCATATCTGTATTTCTGATCATATCCATGAACAGAGATTTCATGTTTGCCATATAAACCTGATAAGTAGTTGCATCCACACAGGTAATCTCCTGCTCAATGCCCCAGCCTTCCGGAAGCTCCATCTGCTCAAACTTACTTACAAGCCACATTCCGTTGTACTCGATCACAACACGCTCCGGCTGATGGATGATATCCATGGCAGCCAGACGCTGTGGTGTCAGATCTTCTTCATCCTCGATCACTTCCACAACTGTGTTTGTAAGTTTCAGTTTATCCATATCATATTCTTCTTCGCCTTCTTCGCAAAGGATCAACAGAGTTTTGCCGTCAATGGCAAAATACTCCTGCTGCAATGTAAAATCCAGGAAAGTAGTCTTTCCGCTTTCCAGGAATCCCGTAACCAAATAAATGGGAACTCTGATATCATCCATCATATAATTTATTCCTTTATCTTTATTCTGATTCTGTTATTATCTGCCGAAATCATTCAGTCGCGCATCTATGACACAGGATTTCATACTCCGATGAGCTGAATCCAGATGCAGTATTTTAGAGGATTGCCATAAATCGTTGCTTCCTCATGATCATTATGCAAGCCCAAATAATTCTGCAAGTTTATCTTCTTTCAGTTTAGAGCCGATTACGCAGAGACGGCCTGTGTATTCCGGTGCACCTTCACGGATTTCTGTTTCCTCCGGAACCATGTCAAAATAAATCCATGTTCCGTCTTCTGCAGGAAGCATTCCCTTTGCACGAAGAATAATACCGTAATCTTCAGAAGCGGAAAGAGCCTCAAGCATCTTCTCAAGACCTTCTCTTGTGTATTTCTTAATCGTCTCACGTCCCCAGCTTGTAAATACCTCATCTGCGTGATGATGGTGATGATCATGATGATCATGTCCGCAACCGCATTCATGGTCGTGATCGTGGTGATGATGCTCATGTTCCTCATGATCATGTCCACAGCCGCATTCATGGTCGTGGTCATGGTGATGATGTTCATGTTCTTCGTGATCATGTCCACAGCCACATTCATGATCATGGTCGTGATCGTGATGATGATGCTCTCCATGTTCATGTACATGTCCGCACTCCGGGCATACCTCTTCCTCAGACATCAGTTCTTCCTCAAGAGATACCGGTTTCTCCATAACCTCAAGGATTTTCTTTCCGTCCAGTTTCTCAATCGGAGTGGTGATAATAGCAGCTTTCGCATTAATTCCACGAAGAAGTTCCATTGCCTGCTGTGCTTTCTTCTCATCAATGATATCTGTACGGCTCATAATGATCGCACCTGCATATTCAACCTGATTGTTAAAGAACTCACCAAAGTTTCTCATATACATTTTGCATTTCTTTGCATCAACTACAGTTGTATAGCTGTTCAGAACGATATCCACATCTCCCTGAACACCCTGTACTGCCTTGATAACATCTGAAAGTTTACCAACACCTGATGGCTCGATCAGGATTCTGTCCGGATGATATTTGTCCACAACCTCTTTCAGAGAAGTGCCGAAATCTCCCACTAATGAACAGCAGATACATCCGGAATTCATTTCCCGGATCTGGATTCCCGCTTCCTTCAGGAAACCACCGTCAATACCAATCTCACCAAATTCGTTCTCGATCAGTACAACCTGCTCACCTTTGAAAGCATCTTTGAGAAGTTTTTTGATCAGTGTTGTTTTACCGGCTCCAAGGAAACCGGAGATAATATCAATTTTTGTTCTTTCCATGATATATGCATGTCCTTTCTTATTTCGATTGTTTCATTAAGCTAACTTATAACGTAGCTTGACCAGGAAGTGCATGCACCCCCTGGTTAAATTTACCTTTTAATATGGTAA
>OIAF01000589.1_pt1 | contig 11505 bp, 7 predicted proteins | sample 1580751 | NCBI WGS metagenome assembly OIAF01 (sample SAMEA3882511, study PRJEB24775) | human gut metagenome | biome: human-associated habitat; feature: intestine environment; material: feces | place: Netherlands | collected 2009/2010
GATGCAATCGAATCCTATGCGGCGGCAGGATACTTTTCCGGTAACCGGATTCTTCATACAAAAAGAGAGTTGCGTCACTTTTTTTCCTGCCGCCGTTCTTTTTTTGCCCGCTCCGGCCGCCCCCGCATCCGGCCGTAAAACAATCCCCCCTCCCGCCACATAGCTCCCGCATCCGGCCGTTCGGCTATTTCCCGGCATCCATACCGGGAGCGGTTCTCCACCAAACCGTCGTTTCATTCCGCCTTATACAAAAAAAAACGGCAGCCCCGTCGGGGACTGCCGCAAATATTCCGCGTCGGCGGAATTACTGCTTCGCAGGCTCTTTTTCGACGGCCTTGAACACGGCCAGCGCTTTGTGGTCGTCGAAGAGGGTCAGCTCCGCACCCTTGATCTCGAAACGGTCTACCTCGTCGAGCATCTTGACAAAGGCATCCTCGTACTGCATGTCGGGGCAGGCCATCCGGGTCATGCCCAGGTTCTTGAGTTCGAGTTCCTTGCCTTTGAGCTCATACTTGCCGAAGAAGCGGTTGCAGTTCGTACGCCCTGCGACCATCGTATCGGCGGCATTGAACTCCAGGGTGAAGAAATCGGCCTCCTTACCGACGGCCGCGGCCGGGATTGCCTCCATCTTGGCGAGTTTCCATGTCGTGCCTTCGAGCTTCTTGTCCTGGCCGGCGCTTCCGCAGGCGGCCATCATCATAAGCAGCGCAGCGGCTGCAAAATACTTTTTCATAACGTACCTGTAAAAATTAATAACATGGCGGCCCCTGCAAGAATCGCACAAAACCGCCTCACGTCTGCAAAATTACAAAATTAACCGAATAGTTGGTTAAGTACGGCAGCCAAACGGTAGCCCGCCTTGAGGATTTGCTCCTCGGCGAACGGATGAACCGTGTTGAGCAGGTCGCGGGCCTCGGTCTTGGTAAACTTCTGGCCGGGCTTCGTCCACTCGTAAATCACGCGGCAATCCCGGGCGCTCTCTTCGAGCCAGTCGCGGGGCGTCCCGGCGGTGACTGCACGGATCTCCTTCTTCGTAAGGCGATCCAACTGGTGGCGGTACTCCACGTATCCCCAGCGATGGTTCAGGTCGAGCACCCCGCTGTCCCAAAAACTATGGAATTCGCTGGGCCTCCCGTTCAGGTCGAACTTGAAATTCTTATACCAAGGGTATTTCACGTGCACGGGGCAATGCATGTCGCCCACCAGGTGCACGAGGTATTTGATCGACACCAGCACCGTCGAATCGTCCAGGCTGCGGTAATCCTTCAGCCTGGCGATCGCCTCCTCGATGCACTGCACCGCATCGCCCTTTGCGTTGGGAACGTACTTTCCGTCGGCGTCGACCGTATCGCCGTGCCAGCCCGAAGTCACCTTGTAAGCCGGCGTATGGCGGTACACATCCATCCACGAGGCATAATAGACGATCGAACGGCCGTCGAGGTATTTCTCGATGTTCTTCCTGGCCTTGGGCGTCAGGTTGCACTCGGCGATATAAGCGATGGCGTCATGCCCCGACTTGCCCCAGCCGAATGCCGTACCACAATAGCAAAGGAGCATTGCAGCCAACAAAAGAAAACTTTTCTTCATAATTGATTCATTTTAGGTTACCGAAAGCAAAAATAGGAAATATTATTCGGACAGACAAGATTACAAAAGAAAAAAAGCAGATTGCGGAGTTTCCGCAACCTGCCTGGAAAGGGTTTGTTATCGTGTCCGCCTATTTCGTAAGGCCGATGCCGATCTCGATGGATTGGCTCTGGTTGAAGAGCGCATCGAGCAACGAGTTGACCAACGCCTTTGCCGGGATCTTCATCGGGTCGGATTCGGGGTCGAGCGACACCTCGATATCCCCGTCGGGGAGGAAAGCATCGACCAGCGAAGTAATCAGCGGCATGTAAGGCATCATCATCTCCTTGTCGACCTTCAGCGTCGTAACGCCGTCCTTGACCGCGTACTTGAGCGGGATGGCATAGTAATCGTCGGTCGCTTCGATCCCCAGGCCCGGATACTGCGCCAGCAGGGCGTCGATGATCTGGGGCAGGTTCATTTCGAGCTCCGCCTGGCCGATATAGGTCAGGTACTCCTTGTCGATGGCGAAATAGACCTTGCCGTCCTTGGTGTAATAGGTAATCGCATCGACAGGCAGCACCTCCAGCGTCTCGGCATTGGGGAATTCGACCTCGGAGCCAAACGTAGGGCCGGCATTCATGTCGAACCCGAGCATGTCGCGGTAACCCGCGCCGATCGTCCCGTCGTCCTTGAAATCGAAATAGGTGAGGCCGCCGCCATACATCATCCCCACGAGCTGGTTGGCCAGACCGGTGACGGTGGTAACGGGCATGATAAATCCGGGGAAAAGGAAACCCATGTCGATCTGCGGCACCTTTTCCGGATCCATATCAGCATATACGGGGTTGATGAAGAAATTAGCGATCGGATTTTCGGGATCGGGAACATAGGGCGTATACCGGCCCACCAGATCCGACGAGAACACGGCCTTCTGGCTGATGGAAACGGTCACCGACTCGGCGCCCTTGGCGCTCAGGACGACATCCGCCGTACGTGCATCGCCCGTATTCCGCGCCACGGTGACCACCACGTCGCCGTCGTTCACTTTCGCGGTGATCCATCCGGTTTCGGCACCCTTGTAGTTCACATCGACCTGGATCGCGCCGACCGTACCGTCGGTTTCCACCTCGAATCCCTTCGAATAGGCTCCGCTCGTAAATTTCAGGGCGCCGGTTTCCACACTGAGGGTACCGGTAACCGGGCCGTCGCCCTTGTTGTCGCTGTCGCTACATGCCGTAAACGCTACCGTGGCAGCGCACATGACGAGCACACAGGTAATTTTGTGCACAAAATTTTTCATAAGTGAGATACTTGTTTGTAATTCAAATGTGTGCAAATTTATCCTCTCAGGTCTATATGGACAAATAAATTCACTCGGGGGGGGGATTTCAAAAACGAACGCGCGTTTTTTCATCACGAAGCATTTTCCGGATATACAAAAAGGGCCGCGGCACAATGCCGCGGCCCTCCGCATAACGTATAATATAATTAGTATTCCATCTTCGCAAGGCGCTGGTAGCCGTTGTAACGCCATTTGGCGTTCTCCTCGGCGGCTGCGAACAGCTCGTCGGCCTCGGCCGGGAACGACTTTTTGAGCGAAGTGTAACGCACCTCCTTCATCAGGAAGTCGCGGAACTTCGACCAGTCGGGCTCCTTCGAGTCCATCACGAACGGGTTCTTGCCCTGCTCCTCGAGCTGCGGGTTGTAGTGCCACAGGTGCCAGTAACCGCAGGCTACGGCCTCCTTGCCCACGGTCTGCGTGCGCGTCATGCCGCCCTTGATGCCGTGGTTGATACACGGAGCATAGGCGATCACGAGCGACGGGCCGGGATAGGCCTCGGCCTCCTTGAGCACGTTGAACAACTGCATCTGCGAAGCGCCGATCGAAACCTGCGCCACGTATACGTAGCCGTAGGTCATGGCGATGGCGCCGAGGTCTTTCTTGCGGATACGCTTGCCGGCCGAAGCGAACTTGGCGACGGCACCCACGGGCGTCGATTTCGACGACTGTCCGCCGGTATTCGAGTAAACCTCGGTATCCACGACCAGAATGTTCACATCCTGGCCCGATGCCAGCACGTGATCGACACCGCCGAAGCCGATATCGTACCCCCAGCCGTCGCCGCCGATGATCCACTGCGACTTCTTCACCAGCCAGTCCTTCATCTCCAGGATATCCTTGCAGTAATCGCAGCCGCAGGCCTCCATCATCGGGACGAGGCGCGCCGAGACCTCGGCCGATTTGGCCGACGAACCGCGCGAAGCGATCCACTCCTGCATGACGCCCTTCAGCTCGTCGGAGCATTTCGTACAGTTGGCAATAGCCTGCTCCATCGTATTCTGGATACGGTCGCGGAGTTTCTCGACACCGAGGTGCATACCCAGGCCGAATTCGGCGTTGTCCTCGAAAAGCGAGTTCGCCCATGCCGGGCCCTGGCCCTTGTCGTTGGTGCAGTACGGGGTCGACGGTGCCGAACCCGAATAGATCGAGGTACAGCCCGTGGCGTTGGCAACCATCATCTTGTCGCCGAACAGCTGCGAGATAGCCTTGATATAGGGGGTCTCGCCGCAACCGGCGCAGGCGCCCGAGAACTCGAACAGCGGCTGTGCGAACTGGAGGTTCTTCACCGACTTGGTCTTGTCGACGACCTGCTTGTAGCCGATATGCTTGGTGATGTAGTCCCAGTTCTTCTGCTGGGGCATCTGCTCCTCCAGAGGACGCATTACCAGCGCCTTCTCCTTGGCCGGGCAGACGTCGACGCAGTTCGAGCAGCCCGTACAGTCGAGCGGCGAGATCTGGATGCGGAACTTGTACTCCTTGGTCTCGCCCAGCCCCTGCTTCCATTCCACGCCCGATGCGGCAGCCTCGGCCTCCGTCGCGAGGAACGGACGGATCACGGCGTGCGGGCAGACATAGGCGCACTGGTTGCACTGGATACAGTTCTCGATCTTCCACTCGGGGACATTCACGGCGATGCCGCGCTTCTCGTAGGCGGCCGTGCCGTTCTCCCACGTACCGTCCTCACGGCCCGTGAAAGCCGATACCGGCAGGTCATCGCCCTTCAGCCCGTTGATCGGCTCGACGATCTTGCGCACGAACTCGGGATACGACGCATCCGAAACATGTGCGAAGCCGTTGTCGTCGATCTGCGCCCATTCGGCCGGCACCTCGACCTTCACCACGGCGTTGCCGCCGGCGTCGACGGCCGCATAGTTCATGTTGACGATGTCCTCGCCCTTCTTGCCGTAGGATTTCAGGATGGCATGCTTCATCTCGTCGACAGCCTTGTCGAACGGGATAACGTTGGCGATCTTGAAGAATGCCGACTGCATGATGGTATTCGTACGCGAGCCCAGTCCGAGTTCTGCGGCGATCTTCGTAGCGTTGATGATATAGAAATTGATCTTGTTCTTGGCCAGATAGGCTTTCATGTGGTCGGGCAGCGTGGCGCAGGTCGTAGCCGCGTCGTGCACCGAGTTGAGCAGGAACGAACCGCCGGCTTTCAGCCCTTTCAGCACGTCGTACTTGTCGACGTACGAAGGCACGTGGCACGCCACGAAGTCGGGCGTGGTGACCAGATAGGGCGAAGTGATCGGCAGGTCGCCGAAACGCAGGTGCGACGAGGTGTAACCGCCCGACTTCTTCGAGTCGTACGAGAAGTATGCCTGGCAATATTTGTTCGTCGTGCCGCCGATGATCTTGATCGAGTTCTTGTTGGCGCCTACCGTACCGTCGGCACCCAGGCCGAAGAAGAGCGCCTCGAACGTACCGGGCTTGGCGAGCGAAATCTCCTCGCCCACGGGCAGCGAGCGGAAGGTCACGTCGTCCACGATGCCCACCGTGAACTGGTTCTTGGGCTCGTTGGCCCCGAGGTTGGCGAACACGGCCAGCATCTGCGCCGGCGTGGTATCCTTGGACGAAAGGCCGTAGCGGCCACCGATGATGAGCGGTTTGCGGTCGGCCGGAATATCCTTGCAGTTGGCAAATGCCTCGACGACATCCAGGTAGAGCGGGTCGCCGTTTGCACCCGGTTCCTTAGTACGGTCGAGCACACAGATGCGCTTCACCGTTTCGGGCAGCACCTCGCCCAGATATTTCACCGAGAAGGGACGATAGAGGTGAACGGTCACGACGCCCACCTTCCCGCCACGGGCGTTCAGGTAGTCGACCGTCTCCCGGAGGGTTTCGGTCACCGACCCCATCGCGATCACGATGTTCTCGGCGTCCGCAGCTCCGTAATATACGAACGGCTTGTACTCGCGGCCGGTGATCTTCGAAATCTCGCGCATCGCCTCAGCAACCATGTCGGGCACGGCGTCGTAGAAGCGGTTGGCGGCCTCGCGGGTCTGGAAATAGATGTCGGGGTTCTGCGCCGTACCGCGGGTGACGGGGTGCTCGGGGTTGAGCGCCCGCCGGCGGAACTCAGCCAGCGCATCGCGGTCAAGCATCGCCGTCAGAGCGGCCTCGTCGATCAGCTCAATCTTCTGGATCTCGTGCGAGGTACGGAAGCCGTCGAAGAAGTGCAGGAACGGCACGCGCGATTTGAGCGACACGATGTGCGCCACGCCCGCCAGATCCATCACCTCCTGCACCGACGAAGTCGCCAGCATGGCGAATCCCGTCTGGCGGGTGGCCATGACGTCCTGGTGGTCTCCGAAAATCGACAGCGACTGTGCGGCCAGCGCACGCGCCGAAACGTGGAACACGCCCGGCAGCAATTCGCCGGAGATCTTATACATATTGGGGATCATCAGCAGCAAACCCTGCGACGCGGTGAACGTCGACGTCAGGGCACCGCTCTGCAACGAACCGTGTACGGCGCCTGCAGCACCGGCTTCGGACTGCATCTCGACAACTTTCACCGTTTCGCCGAAAATATTTTTGCGACCCTGTGCGGCCCACTCGTCCACGAGTTCGGCCATGGTCGACGACGGCGTGATGGGATAGATCGCCGCAACTTCCGAGAACATGTATGCAACATGTGCCGCAGCGTAGTTACCATCACAAGTGATAAATTTCTTTTCTGCCATTTTGTTGAAATTTTAGATGATATTGTGTGTTTTTCCTGGATTCGGGACAAAATGCGTTGCAAAGATAACAATTCCGGCGGAAAAATCAGTCCGATTTTCTGACAAATCATCCGGTTTTTTCACTACGCAGGATGTTATTGGAATAACAACGGGGTTGTTATTTATTTAACAGCGAACTCGCGGATAATCACCGACTTGCCGAACTTATTATCCGATAGCGGATTACCTGCCACGCCCTCGCGGGCACAGTCCGGGCTGTGCGTGCACGGGGCCGGAGCGCCACCCCTGCCGGCAAGGCAAATCCCGGGCCGGAAAAAGCTGCGGAATTTTTTCACAGGCACATTGGCGGTTGAGAAAACAGATAATTTTTTGGCCGTCAACAAATTTTACGCGGCGAAACACTGGGAAATAAAGGCCGATAAATAGGTTGTTCGGGCGCGGCGATTGCAAATCGGGATTTTTTTCCTAATTTTGTTCCATAATTCGTTCTTTACATATCATCGTGTATAAACGATAGTATTGGGGCCCTAAAATCTGGTAAATTTTTTGTTATCCCACAATACAGATCGTACCCAGAAGGGTGCGTGCTGTGATTTGTGGGATAGAGGCTGACCAGAGCCATGGGCCACAGGTTCGGCACCACTCTTCCCGTTTTCTGCCGAAGCGTTTTCCACACGCAGCGGCAGGGTAATGGATTCCAATCCCCAAACTTCATAGTCTTCGAATCCATCTTCAAATGAGGCGTCACTAAATTTTCCTGCCGCTGCTTTTTTACTATCTTTGCATCCATGATCGAATACAAGAAGAGAACACTGGCGAACGGCCTGACGGTCGTCGTCAACCGGGATAAGGCTTCGAAACTCGCCGCAGTAAACATATTATATAAGGTCGGGGCGCGCAACGAGAACCCCGCGCGCACGGGTTTCGCCCATCTGTTCGAACACCTGATGTTCCGCGGCACGCGCGAAATCCCGAATTTCGACCTGCCCGTGCAGATGGCCTGCGGCGACAACAACGCCTTCACCAACAACGACTATACGGATTTCTACATCACACTCCCGAAGGACAACATCGAGACCGCACTGTGGCTCGAAAGCGACCGCATGGAGGGGCTGGACATCACCCCCGAAAAACTCGAGGCGGAGAAACGCGTGGTGATCGAGGAGTTCCGCCAGCGCTACCTCAACCAGCCCTACGGCGACCAGCCGATGCTGCTGCGGGCACTGGCCTACAAAGTCCACCCCTACCGCTGGGCGACCATCGGGCTCACGCCCGACCACATCGCCGGAGCGACACTCGACGACGTACAGGCCTTCTACCGCACCCACTACCACCCTTCGAACGCCATCCTGTCCGTCTCGGCCGACTTCGACGAGGAGCGCATGCTCGACCTTGCCGAAAAATGGTTCGCCCCGCTCGCCGACCGCACCGTGACTCCCCAGCCCATCCCCCGGGAACCGCAGCAGGAGGCGCCCCGCCGGGAGACGGTCGAACGCGACGTGCCCGCCACGACCCTGTCGCTGGCATTCCACATGGGCGGCCGCACCTCGCAGGATTTCTATACCGCCGACCTGGTCTCCGACCTCCTGTCGGGCGGCGACTCGTCGCGTCTCTACAAACACCTGGTGCAGGAACAGCGCCTGCTGGCCTCGGTCAACGCCTACATTTCGGGCGACGTCGACCCGGGGTTGTTCGTCTTTACGGGGCAACTGCTGCCGGATACCACTCCCGAACAGGCCGAAGCGGCTTTCCGTGCCGAAATCGAGGCATTGCAGAGCGTCCCGGCATCGGACTACGAGGTCGAGAAGGTCAAAAACAAGTTCGAGGCCAACACGCTCTTCGGCGAGCTGAACGTGATGAACAAGGCGATGAACCTGGGCTTCTACGAGATGCTGGGCGACCTGCCGCTCATCAACGGCGAGGTGGCGGCCTACCGTGCCGTCACGACCGGCGACATCCTCGCCTTCAGCCGCCGCACCTTCCGCCCCGAAAACTGTTCCATCCTTATTTACAAAGCGAAAAAATGACACAACCACCCCTCGTAATACCCTCCGACGTCGAGGTCGCACAAGCCGGGAAGAGCCTGCTGGCAAACGGCTCGGCGCTCTACACGCTCGCCTCGGACGACTTCGAAGTGCTGCGCGTCACCTTCGTGTTCCGCGCCGGATCGGCCATGCAACGGGTTCCTTTCTCGGCGTCGGCCGCCGCCAACATGCTCGCCGAGGGGACACGCGACATGACGGCGCACCAGATCGCCGAACGGCTCGACTATTACGGCTCGTACTACGACGTCAACATCGACCGCGACTATGCCTACATCAGTTTCTGCATGCTCTCCAAATTCTTCGACGAAACGCTCGCCGTAGCCGAACAGATACTCCTGCACCCCGTTTTCCCCGAGGAGGAACTGCGCACCTACTGCGCCAAGCGCAAGCAGCGGCTGGCCGTCGAACGCACGAAGGTCGACACCCAGGCCCGCGAGGCTTTCGCCCGCGCCCTTTTCGGGCCCTCGCACCCCTACGGCATCTCGGCCGACGAAGCCCAATACGATAAACTCACGCGCGGGGATGTAGCGGCGTTTTATGAAAGCCACTACACGGCGGACAACGGGTTCACGATATGCAGCGGGCGCATCGGCGACCACGAACGGCAGGCCGTCGCGGCGCTGGCGGAACGGTTGCCGCGGCGCGAACCCCAGGCCGGCATCCCGTTCCCGGCACCCGTGACGCAGCACGAAGTGCGGGTCGACCATCCGGGCGCCGTACAGTCGTCGATCCGCATCGGAAGGCTGCTTTTCCCGCGCCAGCATCCCGATTTCCTCGGCATGCAGGTCGTGGCATCCGCCCTGGGCGGTTATTTCGGTTCGCGCCTGATGCAGAACCTGCGCGAGGAGCACGGCTATATGTACGGCGTGGTGGCCGCCATGGTCAACTTCGAACGGGAGGGCTATTTCGCCGTAGCGGCACAGGTCGGGACGGAGGTCACGCAGGAGGCCCTGCGCGAGATTTACGCCGAAATCGAACGGCTGCGCTCCGAGCCGATGCCCGAGGGCGAACTTTCGCTCGTGAAGAACATTATGGTCGGCGAGATGATGCGTATCCTCGACGGGCCGTTCGGCATTGCCGACGTTACGATCGAGAACATCCTCTGCGGCCGCGACCATACCGTCATCAACGAGAACATCCGCCGCATACAGGCCATGACGCCGGCCGACGTGCAGCAACTGGCTCGGAAATACCTCTCCCGCGAAGAACTGGTGACGGTCATTGCGGGAGACCTGCGAAAATAGACGCCTGCGCATTGCGGCTGCGGAGCAATACCCCGCCCGCCGAACGGCATGAAAAAAGCACCGGGATCCCGGTGCTTTTCCATTTCCGCATCCGGTACACACTGTCCGCCCTTCCGGCCCGGCATCCGACGGCTCGAACCCGCACCCAAACTGCGGTATCCGACGTCCACGACCCGCCGCGATTATTTCCGGTTGGCCGCGACCCAGTCGGTCAGCTGCACGAAATCGGCGACCGAGAGCTGCTCGGCGCGCTGCGTAAAAAAGGGATGTTCTGCGCCGCCGAAATCGCCGAATACCGCCCGCAGCGAGTTGCGGATCATCTTGCGGCGTTGGCCGAATGACGCTTTCACCACCTTCACGAACAGCGCCTCGTCGCAGCCGAGCCGTCCGACGCTGTTGCGGCGCAGGCGGATAACGGCGCTTTTGACCTTGGGAGGCGGGTTGAAAACCGTTTCGTTGACCGTAAAGAGGTATTCGATGTCGTACCAAGCCTGCAACAACACGCTCAGGATGCCGTACTCCTTCGACCCCGGGGGCTCCGCGATCCGTACGGCGACCTCCTTCTGGATCATGCCGACGCATTCGGGCACCAGGTCGCGGTGCTCGAGCACCTTGAAAAATATCTGCGAGGAGATGTTGTAGGGGAAATTCCCGATGATCTTCAGTCCCCGCGGAAAACGCTCGCGCAGGTTCATCTTCAGGAAATCGCCCTCGATCAGCCGCGGTGCGAACTCGGGGAAATGCGCATGCAGGTATTCGACGCTCTCCGGGTCGATCTCGGCGCCGTAGGTGGTGATGTCGCCGCGCCTGAGCAGGAACTGCGTCAGCACCCCCATCCCGCAGCCGACCTCCAGCACGTCGCAGGGGACTGCGCCGCTCCGTTCCTCTTCCGCGGCCGCCGGCGCACCGGCAGCGGTCGTATCCGCCGCGAGCCGGGCATCGGCACTTGCAGCTACACCCCTCCGGGTTTCCGCATCGGCATCGGCACTTCCAGCCGCCACCGCCCGGGTTTCCGCCCCGGCCTCCGGTCTTACGCCCCCCGAAAGCGCATCGCAAATCTTGCGCGCGATATTGAGGTCGACCAGGAAATGCTGTCCCAGCGCCTTTTTTGCCCTTACTTCACTCATTTTCGTCTTTCAGTAATTCGTAATAACAGCCGTCCACGAACGCCCCGTTCTTGAAAAAAGCCTTGCGGAACGTCCCGACATGCCGGAACCCGGCTTTCACCAACACCCGCTGCGATGCGGAATTGGTGGCATAAGCCGCGGCAAAGATACGAATTATCGGGGTATTTGCGAACATCCACTCCACGGCCTGCCGGACGGCCGCCGTCATCATGCCCCGCCCCCGGCAGCGGCTTGAGAGCCAGAAGCCGATTTTGGCGCCGAAGCGCTCGACATCCGTCCCGAGCACGAACCCCACGCCGCCCACGGCCTTGCCGCCTGCCACGACGGCGAAATCCAGCGGCAGGAAACAAGCCCGCTCTTCCGGAATAAAACTGCCGCCCCGGGAAAACCGCCCCATCGGAAACCGCAAGCCTCCGCCCGGAAACCGAACCGCCGGGCAACGATGTCCGGCGGATGAAGGTCAGCGTTTCGACCGGCGGGATTTTTTCT
>OIAF01000617.1_pt1 | contig 11110 bp, 6 predicted proteins | sample 1580751 | NCBI WGS metagenome assembly OIAF01 (sample SAMEA3882511, study PRJEB24775) | human gut metagenome | biome: human-associated habitat; feature: intestine environment; material: feces | place: Netherlands | collected 2009/2010
GGGCGAGCGCCTGCCCCACCGTGATGGCAAAGGTCTCGAGCGCTCGCACGTCCAGGTCGCGCGCGGCGGCCAACAACTCGTCCTCACGCGTGCCCACGCCCACCTGCCACGCCATGCAGGCGCGCTCAAGGCGAAGAGCCAGCACTGACCGGCGGTTGGCGCAGAAAATCTCAAGCGCCGCATCAAACGAAAGACCGGCCGAAAGACCCAAGCGCACAACATCGATCATCTCGGACACTTCGCCGAGCGACACTCGCGCCGGGCCGCCCGCTCCAACCGCGCCCTTCACTCGCGCGGTCAGAGCATCGACCACCGAGCGACCCGCGGCAGCGACCAGCACCGCCTCGCGCTTGCAGGCCCCTGCGATCTTGCGTGCATCCGCCCGATCCAAACCCATCGCGACAAATACACTCAGAGCGCACAGGCAAGCCGCAACTGCAACCGGGGCGCTCATAGCTTCACCCGCATAATGCGCCGGATAACCACCAGGGCAACGGCGTTGAGGGCAAGACCCAGCACCACAGTGCCCGCGCCGGCAGGCGTCGCAAGACCGCGACGAAAATCTGCCGAAAGCAGCGCCAACACCGCGCACATGCCCGTCGGCATCGCCGCGACCATATGCGCAGACATGCGGGCCTGCGACGTCTTAACATCCAGGCGGCGCTTGAGCTCAATGCGCTCCCCCACCATGCTCGACGCCTCGGACAGTAAGTCGGCAAGCGGAGCGCCGGTGCGCTGAGACACCTTAAGCGCCAAGGTCGCAAGCGAAAGACCGGGGGCGTCGATACGCACGAGCAAGTCATCGAGCGCGTCGGTCGCCGAGATGCCGCAATCGATCGCCGCCGCCACCCGCAAAAACTCGGTATGCACTGGCTCTTGCGCATGAGCGCCCACAAAGCGCATGCCCTGGGCCAGCGAATGTCCCGAGGCAAGCGACATGGAAAGTGCGGTAAACGCCTCGGGCATTGCCTCTTCTGCATCGTGTTGCTCGCGCCGGCTCTCAAAGCCATCCCGAGCGGCACCAACGGCAAACGGAGCAACAAGTCCCAAGGCAAATCCGAGGGGCGATAACGACACCATCGTTAGTAAAACGCAGCAGACACCGCTCGATAGCAGCAGAAACGCCAAACGTCCCGAAGCATCTTCGATCACGAGGCCAAGGCGATGCGCCGGAGCCAGCGATGCCCACGAACGGGCGATCTTTTTCAGCAGATCGTTTTCCACCAGCTCACGCGGCAGCTTCTCTGCCACCGTCTCGAGCGCCTGACGTGCCAGCTCCGCCGGCGGTACCTGCGGCACACGAGGTTCCGCCCCGCACGCCGTCGCGACAGAAAGCCCTGCCAAGCCCCCTACGACGAGGGGCACAGTGATCTCCATTCGTCCACCTCCTCTTGTGTGAGCGTCCCCGACCGCAGGCCTTCTGCGATAAACGGCGGCTCGCGGTCAAGCGTCCAGGTGCGCTCGGCGGCATCGAACGTCACATAGCGCTCGAGCTCTACGCCGCCCGATGCGGCGCGTCGCACCCCCGAATACGAGGAGACAAAACGCCTGCCATCGGCGTGGCGCTCGGACATCACGATACCGTCGAGTGCCATGGCAATCTGCTCCTCGATGAGCTCGCTCGGCAGATCGATGCCATAACGTGCAAGCAACGTCAGACGCACCACGGTCTCCTGTTCTGAACCCGCATGAAGCGTGGTGAGCGACCCGTCGTGGCCCGTGTTCATGGCCTGCAACATGTCGCAGCACTCGGCACCGCGCACCTCGCCCACCACGATGCGGTCGGGGCGCATGCGCAGGGCATTAGTCACCAGGTCGCGGATCGTCACCGCGCCCTCGCCCTCAATTGAAGCCTCGCGCGCCTCTAGGCGCACCACGTGCGGATGATGCGCAAACTTGAGCTCGGCAGAGTCCTCGATCGTCACGATGCGCTCGCCGGTGGAAATCTCACATGACAACGCGTTGAGCAGGGTGGTCTTACCAGATCCCGTGCCTCCCGCAACCGCCAGGTCCTGTCGCAGCGACACCGCACACGACAGCAGCTGCGCATACCAAAGCGGCAGCGACCCCAGGGCCACGAGCTCGTCCAGCGAGCAGATACGGTCCGAGAACTTTCGGATGGTGAGAATCGGTCCGTCAATCGCCACAGGCGGAATCACCGCGTTGACGCGATAGCCCGTTTTGAGGCGGGCGTTGACGATGGGGCTGCGCTCGTCGATACGGCGGCCAAGTGGCGAGATAATGCGGTCGATAAGCACACGGATCTGCTCATCATCCTCAAACGCATGCTCGATGGGATACAAGACGCCGCCGCGTTCAAAGAAAGCCGAGCGGCAGCCGTTGATCATGATCTCGGTAACGGTGTCGTCCTCGATGAGCGGCTGCAACGGCCCCAAGCCCACCACGTCATCCAAAATCTCGTCGATGATGGTCTCGCGCTCGGTCGTCGCGAGATCGGTCGGCTCCTCAACATTGAGCGCCGCCTCCACCGCGGGACGCAATTCCGAGCGGGCAAGTGCCGGGTCGACATAGGCGCTGATACGCGCCACTTCGTCGTAACCCATGCGGTCCATCACGGCGCGCTTGGTGCGTCGTTTCACCGCGCGGCGACGCCCCGCATCTACAGGCGCTGCCGCCGCTGCAGCGCCGGCAGCCTTAATCCTCGTTTGCAGGCTCATCGCTGATCACCCTCGCGCGACCAGGGAAGGCGGATACGCGGGCGTTCGGTGCGCGTTGCACGGTCGGCGACCATATCGCTCCAAGGGCCGACGGCGCACCCCAGTTCCACGAGCATCTCGCGCGTGGCCTCGCGCACGCTGGTCGCAAAAGCGCTGGTCTGCCCCACTGCCTCGTCAGCGCGCCCAAACGCCATGAGCGCGGCGAGATCCTGCCCGCCATCGGCGATACGAATCTTGGAGCTCAACGCACAGGCAATCTCAAAGCGCATGGCGACGTCCTCGTCTGCCCCGCGCGCGCCAAACCGGTTGAATACAGCGCTCATGCGCGTGCGCGGCACACCTACTCGACTTGCCAGCTCAATGACGCGCGACGCCGATGTCGCGGACGACACCGCCGCATCGCCAACGACCAGGCAACGGTCGCTCGCCGCCACCGCAGCCGCCACGGCATCGCCCCAAAAGACCGAGGTATCGATAAAGACCACGTCGGATTCGCGACGCAGAACATCAAGCAGTAGCTCCACCGGACGTGCCATGAGCTCGGCTTGCTCGGGCGCCGCGACGGGACCCCAGAGCGTAACGCCCGGCGCCACGCGCATCGATGCGGCTACGATATCCGGCTCGGTGAGCGTGCCCGCCGCCGACGGCTCGATAAGTGCCGCCATATCGCGCGGAGCATCGACGCCTAACAAGTCGTAAAGGTTTCCAAACATCAGGTCCAGGTCGAGCACGGCGGCACGCAAGCCCAACAGCGACGATGCGTGTGCCATGGTGGCAACGATCGTCGACTTGCCGCAACCGCCCGAACCCGAAATGGCGCAGATGACCGGAGCTCGATGCGGCGGAGCGGCAGCGTCTGCCGGCGGCATCGGAGGCGTCGGTGACAGCGTCCCCGTCTCCCCTGCCGCAACCACACGCTGCGTCCAAGCCGGCATGGCGGCTTGTTCGGTCTGCGAGGCAGGCTCGTTCTGTGCAATCTGTTCACTCCGCATCAGCGACAACTCGCCGCACCCGGCAAAGCCCTCAACTTCGTCAAGTTCATCCGCCAGATTCACGCCGTGCACGTATCCCATATCTACAGCCGGGGAGTCGCCAGCATGCTGTGCCGGCCCTCCAGCGTCATCGTATACAAGGGGGTTCCGGGGGCGCCGACCATGCTCGGCTTCCGCTTTTCCATAATCATCAACACGCGGGCCTCTTGTAGCGCGAGGCGCCCCGGGTTCCCTATCAACAAAAGCATCGGGCTCAATCGTCATGCGCCGATCGGAATCAACCGCTCCCTCGCCCGCGCGCCCGTTGCCGCATATACTGTGCGCAGCGATGACCTCGGTCGCCCCCGCGCGAAACAGCCCCTCGATATCCGACGGATCGAGCACTTCTATCAACACGACCACGCGACTCACGCGGCCTTCGGCCGTCAGGCGCGCAACAGTCTTGCGCACATCTTCGATATCAAACAGAGACGCCGCGATGATGGCAGCCCCGCGGCGCGACGGAAACGCCCGCGCCATGGAAACCAGCCCGTCCAGGTCACCCACGCGAAGCACCTGTGCACCCGTATCACGACCCTCGACTTCCCGCTGCAACAGCCCGTAATCGCCGCACGCGCAGCACGCAAGCCAGATCGCCTTCATCACTCGTCGCCTCCGCTCTTTTTGCCGCGCGCCGTGGCGGGAATCGTCAAGCTGACCGTTCCCTTGCCCGAGGCTCCCAGCAGTTCCTTGACGTCTTCGGGGTCAGCCGCCAGCGTCACCCATTCGATCTTGCCCTCGCGCGTGGCACCGGAATTCTCACTGGTATCGATCACGTGCGCGCCGCACAGTCGATCGGTTACGCCATCTTTTTGCACGTACACGTCCACATAGCTGCCCACGCCCGTGGCACCGCCGACCGAGTGCTCGGCATCGACCGCCACCGAAACGGCGACCTTGCCCTTAGGCACCTCGAGCTTGTGGCTCTCGGCCTTGGTGTAGACATTGCAGATCACGGCGTTTTTGGGAATACGCGAAGTCGTCACGTCGCCGCGCACCTGGCGCAGCTCGGTCGCCGCGTCACGCGGCAGCAGACTCGTCAGCCATTCCTGGGTTATGACATTGGTCTCATCGAGGGTCTCGCCCACATCGATATCGCGCGCCGCGACGCATACCTCGACGCGATCGCCACCGTACTTGGCCAAGGTCTCAGCCTGGACCTGTTCGGCTCGTGAGCGGATCAACGAGCCGTAAGCCATGCAGAGCAGCGCAGCGAGCACGCCCGCGACCAGACTGATGGCGATGCGCTTGCTCTTGTTCACGGCCGCTCCTCTCATGGCAGTGCCGGGCGAATGCCCGTACCACCATTGTCTGGGCGGTCAGAGCGCAAAGCGGCGCAATCGCGATCTTGGTTTTCGATGTCAAACCAATCGCTGACCAAAAGCTGACCAGCCCGTCAAGCTCGTGGCAAGGTTTTGGTCAGCACGTCAGCAAACTGCATGTTTCGAGGCTTTTCCGCAGCAAAAAAGCCGTCTCCCGAACAGTTGGGAGACGGCTGTCATAGGAAAAATCAATTACAGATGGACATCGGGATCGAGCATTTGAGCGCTCACGCGCATGGATGACGCCAGGTTTTGGAACGTTTCCAGACGCAGGCTGTCGATCTGCCCGGCGTCCTCGGCCTCGCGAACGGCGCAGCCCGGCTCATGGGTATGCGTGCAATCGCCAAACCGGCACGCGTGCGATGCCTCGACAATCTCGGGGAAGGCGCACGCCAGACCCCGCTCGTGACCCACGAGCGGTAGGCTGCGCAGGCCCGGGGCATCGGCGATCACGCCGGCGTCGCCCGGCAGCGCCACCATCACGCGCGCGACGGTAGTGTGACGGCCCTGGTCGTCGCGTTCGCGCACACCGCCGGTCGCCAACGTATCGTGGCCCAGCAGTGCATTGAGCAGCGTCGACTTGCCGGCACCCGACTCGCCCAGAATCATGGCGCAGCTCCCGGCAGGCACGCAGGCACGGACCTCGTCCAGGCCGCGGCCCTCGGCAGAAGACGTCACGATCACGCGCACGTCCGGGCCCACTAGGCGGCGCACGCGGTCCAGATCGCGCTCGAGCTCCTCGGCATCGCAACGGTCAGCTTTGGTGAGTACCACCACCGGTTCGGCATCGCAGTCGAGCGCCAACACCAGCGAGCGCGCCACGCGGTCGAGCAGCACCTCACCGGCACCGAGCGCCTGCACGATTAGCACGCTATCCACGTTGGAGCAGAGCACCTGGCGCTCTCCACGGGCACGGCCGCGCCAACGCTCAAAGTTCGTACGGCGCGGCAGCACGCACTCAATCACGCCCATATCATGCCCGGGAGCGCGGCGCACCGCCACACGGTCGCCCACGGCAGGCAGCAGGACCTCGTCCTCGCCGCGCGACTTGGCAAACCCCACTGCATGCTCGGCGCGGAAGGTATCGTCGGCAGTCGCCACCAGCGGAAACCCGCGATCCAAGCGCACCACGGCGCCAAGCTGCATCTGCTCGGGCTCCTCGGCATGTGCGCAGAAATCATCGAAGGCAGTCTGCTGGGCTTCATCGACCGGCAGGTCATCAAACGCCGGAACATCCTGCAGCGCATCGAGCCCCGGTACGCTCGCCAACAACTCCTCGGCAGACGCGGGAGCCTCGGTCGCAAGCTTCCGACGACGATCGCGCTTAGCCCGCGCCCCCGTCGTCTTCTTCTTCGCTTTAGCCTTAGCCTTGCCCACAAACGCCTCCCAGCACCATAAATCACAACTGAGCAGGTATTTTACCCACAAAAAAGAGTCGGTCGAGCAATTGCTCGACCGACTCACACACTTTCCCTCAGCTTACGGTCCCGAGAGGCTATCCGAAGGCCCGACGCCGGGAGGGGTTTCTTCTGAGCGATCCCGCAGCGCGAAGCGCGAGGACCAGCGAAGAAGAAACCCCGCAGGCGGTCGGGCCGGTGGGAAGGATGGCCTTTCGACCTACTCTTTCTCGACCGCGCGCATGATCGCCTTGTAGATCTCCATCAGCGGGATGATCAGGAAGGCCAGGCCCAGGGCGGCGATAACGCCCTTGAGTTCAAGCGTCACGGGGCCAAAGAACATCTCGGCAAGCGTCGGCTGCACGGTCACAATAACCGTCAGCACCAGCGCCAGCGCGGCCGAAGCCCACAGCCACTTGTTCTGCTTCTTCATGCTAAACAGCGACGCACGACGGCTGCGCATATTGAAGCAGTGGAAGATCTCGACCATGTTGAGCGTGATGAAGGCCATCATCACGCCTTCCTCGTCGGCATTACCGGCGATCATATCGGCGATGTGGATGTAGCCCATGTCAAAGTACACGCCCACAAAGAAGCTCGCCAGCACCAGCACGGTGATGATCAGGCCCTGGACCACGCAGTCCAGGCCCATGTGACCGGCAAAGACACCGTCCTTGGCGTTGCGCGGCTTGCGCTTCATGATGTCGCCCTCGGCATCCTCCATGCCCAGCGCGAGCGCGGGGAAGCAGTCGGTGACCAGGTTCACCCACAGCAGCTGCACCGGCTGGAAGATGGTAAAGCCGATGAGCGTGGCGATAAACACCGAGAACACCTCGGCAAGGTTGGCCGAAAGCAGGAACTGGATGACCTTGCGGATGTTGTCGTAGATGCGACGACCCTCTTCGCAGGCGCCGATGATGGTAGCGAAGTTGTCATCGGCAAGTACCATGTCGGCGACGTTCTTGGTGACGTCGGTACCGGTGATGCCCATGCCCACGCCGATGTCGGCGCGCTTGATGGACGGGGCGTCGTTGACGCCGTCGCCCGTCATGGCCACGATCTGGTCGCGCGACTTCCAAGCCTCGACGATGCGGGTCTTGTGCTCGGGCTGGACGCGGGCGTACACGCCGTAATCCTCGATGTGCGCGTCGAGCTCCTCGTCGCTCATGCGATCGAGGTCGGCACCGGTGATGGCCTGGCTGCGATCGGCGACGATGCCCAGCTGCTTGGCGATGGCCACGGCGGTGTCGATGTGGTCGCCCGTGATCATGACGGTGCGGATACCGGCGTCGTGCGCCTCGCGGATGGCGTCGGCCACCTCGGGACGGACCGGGTCGATCATGCCGGACAGGCCACAGAAGACCAGGTCATGCTCGAGCGCAGCGGGGCTGCAGTCGTCGGGAACCTCGGTGTAGGTGCGGCTTGCCAGCGCCAGTACGCGCAGGGCCTCGTCGGCCATGGCCTTGTTGGCCGCCACGAGCTCGGCGCGGCGCTCCTCGGTCAGGGGGACGACCTTATCGCCCTCGTAGATATGGGTGCACAGGCCGATCACCACGTCGGGCGCACCCTTGGTGTACTGCTCGTACTCGCCATCCAGGGTCTCGACGACCACGGACATCATCTTGCGGCCCGAGTCAAACGGGGCCTCGCCCACGCGCGGATGCTCGGCAGTCAGGCCAGTGAGGCCCGCCTTGCCGGCGTCGTTGACGAGCGCGCACTCAGTCGGCTCGCCCACGGCCTCGCCCAGCTCCTCGTCCCACTGAGCATCGGAGCACAGCGCCATGCCGGCCAGGAACTTCTCCTTGGGCGCAGCGAGCTCGTGCTTGACGACGGTCATCTTGTTTTGGGTAAGGGTGCCGGTCTTGTCGGAGCAGATGGTCTGCGTGCAGCCAAGGGTCTCGACGGCAGAGAGCTTGCGGATAATCGCCTGGCGCTTGGCCATCTTGGTCACGCCGAGCGAAAGGACGATGGTCACGACGGCGACCAGGCCCTCGGGGATGGCGGCGACGGCGAGCGAGACGGCGACCATAAAGGTGTCGAGCAGGGCAGTCGGGTCGGTGAGGACATTGCCCACGCCGTGGCGGAGGATGTCAACGCCAAAGATCACGACGCAGATGACGATCACCATAATGGTAAGGATGCGGCTGAGCTCGGCAAGCTTCACCTGCAGCGGCGTGAGCTCTTCCTTGGCCTCGGCCAGGGCGCCGGCGATCTTACCCATCTCGGTGTTCATGCCGGTGCCGACCACGACGGCGCGGCCACGGCCGTATACCACGGTGGAACCCATGTAGCACATGTTCTTGCGGTCGCCGAGCGGCACGTCAGCGGTGCCCGCGGCAAGCTCGATCACGTTGGCGTGCTTCTCTACGGGCACGGACTCGCCGGTAAGGGCGGCCTCCTCGATCTTCATCGTGGCGCTCTCGAGCACGCGGCAGTCGGCCGGGACGGAGTCGCCCGCCTCGAGCATGATCACGTCGCCGGGCACGAGCTCGGCGCTCGGCAGGTGCACGAGCTTGCCGTCGCGCAGCACCTTGGACTGCGCCGCACTCATCTCCTGCAGGGCCTCGAGGGCCTCCTCGCTCTTGGCTTCCTGGACCACGCCCAGCACCGAGTTGACGATAACGACGAACATGATGATGGCGACATCGGCAAAGTCCGCCTCGCCCTTGACCATGCCCGTGAGTGCGCTGATGACGGCGGCAACGATCAGCATGATGACCATGGGGTCGGCCATCTGCTCAAAGAAACGCTTCCACAGCGGCGTCTTCTCGGCTTCCTCGAGCTTGTTAGGGCCTGTCTTGGCGAGGCGCGACGACGCCTCGTCGTTGCTCAGGCCGAGGTTCTCATCGACACCTTGGTCGCTGAGCACCTCCGCCGCGGCGGACAGGTATTCCTTTTGCATATAGAGTCCCCTCCTGGGATTCGGGCCACTCAGCAGATTGATGCCCGATCATAATTCCCAGGAGAAGGGCAAGGGCTCATCAAGGCTGCCGTGCTGAGCGGCAGTTGATAGTGGAGCTATGGTACCCCAAAGCGGCGCGTCTAGCCAAAACATTCCAATTGGAAACACGGCTCGAGTGCAACGATGCAGACCGTGTGATGCTCAACATTGATAAAACGTTTTTTCTTCGGCGCATCGTCAAACTGAAATATCGCCCAGATAGCAGCGGTCAGAACGGTTGGTAAAGATTTTTCATATACCGTTTTTACCGCAAAAAATGAACTTCTAATTCGGCATACGGTCGATTTTTTGGGGTATTCGGTCGGCATTTCGTTATAATCATCTCGGTTTTATTTCTTATGGTTTATCTATCAGCGCAAGACGATGTCAGATGGAGGTCTGAATGTACAAGCGCACCAAGATTGTATGCACCATGGGTCCCGCCTGCGATAGCGACGAGACCATCCGCGAGATGATTAAGGCGGGCATGAACGTCGCCCGTTTTAACTTCTCGCACGGCTCCTACGACGAGCACCACGGTCGCATCGAGCGCGTCCGTCGTATTTCCAAGGAGCTCGGTCTGCCCGTCGGCATCCTGCTCGACACCAAGGGCCCCGAGGTCCGCACCGGCCTTCTGGTCGACGGCAAGAAGGTTGCCGTCAAGACCGGCGATAAGATCGTCGTCACCGCTCAGCCCACGTCCGAGGATTTCCACGGCACCGCTGAGCACATCTCCCTCGACTACCTGGCTCTGCCCTCCGAGGTCGAGAAGGGCTCCCTCATCCTGATCGATGACGGCCTGGTTGCCCTCGAGGTCGAGTCCGTCAGTGGCCAGGACATGACCTGCGTCGTTAAGAACGACGGCCTGATCGGCGAGCGCAAGGGCGTCAACATGCCCAACGTCAACATCTCGCTGCCCGCCATCACCGAGCGCGATCGTCAGGACATCCTCTTTGGCCTGACCGAGAACATCGACTACATCGCCGCTTCCTTCATCCGTGACGGCGAGTCCGTCCGCGGCATCCGCGAGCTTTGCCGCGAGAACGGTGGCGAGCACGTGACGATCTTCCCGAAGATCGAGTGCGCCTTGGGCGTCGAGAACTTCGACGAGATTCTCGAGGCTTCCGACGGCATCATGGTCGCCCGTGGCGACCTGGGCATCGAGATCAAGCCCGAGCTCGTTCCGCACATCCAGAAGGAGATTATCGCCAAGTGCAACGCGGCCTACAAGCCCGTTATCACCGCTACGCAGATGCTCGACTCCATGCAGCAGAACCCGCGCCCGACGCGCGCCGAGGTTGCCGACGTTGCTAACGCCATCTACGACGGCACCGACGCCGTCATGCTTTCCGGCGAGTCCGCTGCCGGTAAGTACCCGGTCGAGGCCGTTAAGATGCAGGCCAGCATTGCTCTCGAGACCGAGAAGTATCTCCCGGCCCACGCTCCGCTCGAGGTTTCGGCCGATGCTCACGGCACCCGCGTTGTCAACAACGTTGTGGGTATGTCCGCTGTGAACATGGCCACCACCGTTGGCGCCAAGTGCATCACCGTGCCGACGACCACCGGTCGTACCGCTCGCCTGATCTCGCACTTCCGTCCCAACATGCCGATCTGCGCGTTCTCCCGCCACGAGTGGGCCGTCCAGCAGATGATCATGTACTGGGGCGTCATCCCGCACCAGGCAGAGATTACCCAGGGCACCGTCAACGGCACGATCGTCAAGGCGATCGAGACCGCTAAG
>OIAF01000642.1_pt1 | contig 10654 bp, 9 predicted proteins | sample 1580751 | NCBI WGS metagenome assembly OIAF01 (sample SAMEA3882511, study PRJEB24775) | human gut metagenome | biome: human-associated habitat; feature: intestine environment; material: feces | place: Netherlands | collected 2009/2010
GCAGCTTAATGAGGAGGAGAGACGTTTTAAATATGAACGTTTCATTTCCAGCAAGATCCCATGTGTTATTTTCAGTACCATGACTCGTCCGTCTCAGGACATGATCGATCTGGCTGTTAAATATAATGTTCCGACATTCGTGACAGAAAGAACAACTTCCAGTTTTATGGCAGAGATCATCCGTTGGCTGGGCGTGCAGCTTGCACCATGTATTTCTATTCATGGTGTGCTGGTTGATGTTTACGGCGAGGGAATCCTGATCACAGGTGAGAGCGGTATCGGTAAGAGTGAGGCAGCCCTGGAGCTGATCAAGAGAGGTCATCGTCTTGTCAGTGATGATGTTGTTGAGATCCGTAAGGTCAGTGACGTAACACTGGTGGGATCTGCGCCGGATATCACACGTCACTTTATCGAACTTCGTGGTATCGGTATCATCGATGTAAAAACACTGTTCGGTGTTGAGAGCGTTAAGGATACCCAGTCTATCGATCTCGTGATCAAGCTTGAGGAGTGGGACAGAGACAAGGAATACGATCGTCTTGGACTGCATGAGGAGTATACAGAGTACCTTGGAAATAAGGTAGTATGCCATTCTCTTCCGATCCGTCCGGGCCGTAACCTGGCGATCATCGTTGAGGCAGCGGCTGTCAATCACAGACAGAAGAAGATGGGATACAATGCGGCAGAGGCTCTGTACAAGCGTGTACAGGCAAATCTTGCGAAAAAAAGAGAAAATCCGGATGACGAAGAATAAGAGAGGGTAAGAAATGGGAACATATTGTTTTGGAATCGATGTAGGTGGAACAACTGTAAAATGCGGACTTTTCCGTACGGATGGTACTCTTGTTGAGAAATGGGAGATTCCAACCCGTAAAGAAAACAATGGAGATCAGATCCTTCCTGATGTGGCAGCAGCAGTAAATGCCAAGATGGAAGAAAAGGGTATCTCCAAAGAGGAGGTGGAAGGCGTCGGGATCGGTGTTCCGGGACCGGTAAACTCCAAAGGCGAAGTATCACGTGCAGTAAATCTCTTCTGGGGATATAAGAACGTTGTGGGAGAGATGGAAGAACTTACAGGTCTTCATGCGGAAGCTGGAAATGACGCCAATGTAGCGGCATTGGGAGAGGCATGGAAGGGTGCTGCAGCAGGCTCCTCCGATGTGATCATGGTCACACTTGGAACAGGTGTAGGCGGTGGTATCATTGTTGATGGAAAGATCGTGACCGGACATCACGGAGCTGGCGGTGAGATCGGACATGCCAATGTGGATCATCATGAAACAGAATCCTGCAACTGCGGAAACAGGGGCTGTCTGGAACAGTATGCTTCTGCGACCGGAATTGTCCGCATGGCAAAAAAAGAGCTTGCAGCTTCCGGTGAGAACAGTGTTCTCAGAGATGCCGAAGAGATTTCAGCAAAAGCAGTTCTGGACGCATTTAAGGAGAATGATCCGGTAGCTGTAGCAACCATGGAAAAGGTCGGAGAGCAGCTGGGTGGTGCTCTTGCCATTATTTGCTGTGTGACAGATCCGGAGACCATTGTTATCGGCGGAGGAGTTTCCAAGGCCGGACAGCCGCTTATTGACTGTATCCGGAAATATTACAGAGAGTATGCTTTTGAATCCTGCAAGGATACTCCTATCGTGATCGCGACACTTGGCAATGATGCAGGAATCTACGGTGCAGCCAAGATGGTACTTTAACCGAACCAGGGAAGTACCCTGCTTCAATTGCGAAAAGTAATAAGCGGTGGGTGGGACTTGCCTGAACTGATAAACTGCGAGACAGTAAGAAGTTATTAAAAGTAAAAAAAGTGGTTTCCATATTTCAGGAAACCACTTTTTTTATATGTTGTTTATGAAAGATACCTATAATGGAGATCATTCATAATATTCTACCGGATCTTCGCCGGTGTCATCGCCACCGGTATCATTGCTGTTATCATAGCTGCCGTCATCACCACCGGTGTTGTCGTCTGTTCCGGAATTGTCAGTATCATCACCGGTATTATCGGAACCGTCATCGGAATTGTCAGTATTGTCAGTGTCGGTGCTGTCAGTACTGTCCGGAGCTGCGCTTGGAATCGCTTCAGCTGCTGCATCGGTATCGGCGTCCGTATCTTCGTTATAATAATAGTCCTCTTCATCGTAATCGCTGCTGCCGTAGAAATGCTGATCACAGTATTCGGTGGGAAGACTGGAGATATCAAAATACTCTGTGATAGTCGGGCATCCGGATCTGGGAAGAAGACCGGTTTCTGCGCAGACACTGGCTTTTTCCACACTGGAAGGCATATCGAAATCTCTGTCCTCCAGGCCATCGTGGATACGGGTCATAACCTTTTTCCAGAGATTTTTGTGGAAGTTACGGGCATCTTCCGGAATTTTTTCGTTGTTGTCATAGCCGGACCATACTGCACAGGTGTAGTACGGTGTGTAGCCTACGAACCACAGGTCATTGTAGTCCTCTGTAGTACCTGTTTTTCCGGCTACAGTCATATTGTCCAGCTGGCAGGCGGTACCGGTACCTTTTTTTACAACGTCTTCCATGGCGCTTGTAAGAAGATAAGCGGTACTGTCTTTGATCACAGATCTGGAAACGGAGGAGTTCTCGATCAGAACATTTCCGTCATGATCAAGGATCTGTGTATAATAGATCGGTTTGATATAGTTCCCGCCATTAGCAATGGCTGCATATGCAGCACAAAGTTCCACGTTCTTGACACCTTTGGTGATACCGCCAAGAGCAGTAGCCAGGTTGGCGTCACTCCAGATATTTCCGTTGGCATCTTTATCTGCCTCAGTTCCGTGAGCTAGTGTGGTGAAACCGAAATCATCCAGATATTTAAGGCCGAGAGCCGGGGTAACCTGCTCCAGGCATTTAACAGCTACAACGTTGATAGAATTCTGGATCGCTTTGCGGATGGTGGTCTCGCCGCCGTAGCTTCTTGAGGCGTTGTTGACAGGAGATCCGTCCGGGTATTCGTAAGGCTCATCCATAAAGGTTGTAGCAAGGGTATCGCCTTTTTCGTTCAGCGCCGGTGCATAGGTGGAAACGATCTTAAAGGTAGAACCAGGCTGTCTGGTCGTATCAGTGGCACGGTTCAGAGTCAGGCTGGCTGTTTTTTCACCACGGCCTCCGATCAGGGCTTTTACGTAACCGGTATGCTGGTCAATGACAGTCATGGAAGACTGTGGCTGTGGCGCAAAGTTTACACGCTCAGATACTACGGTGCTTCCGTCTGCCAGGATGTTAGCCTTGTATTGATCCACATACTGCTGACCTTCTTCAGGAGAATCAAAGAGAAGATCAAATTCCGGATCCTGATCACGGAAATACAGCTGCAGCATTTCTTTGCTGTAGTTTGTCTGTTTTCCATCCGGGCTTTGTACAGTCAGTGCATAATCCAGTTCATACTGAACATTGGCCGGATAGTTATCAGGGTTTGCATATTCCTCATCAAGGATCTGCTGCATGTTGGAATCCAGGGTTGTCATGATCTTCAGACCACCGCTGTAAAGAAGATTGGTAGCCTGTGTCTTGGTATATCCTTTAATGTTCATCAGGTCGCTGATGACCTGATTGGTAACCTCATCTTCGAAATACGTGTAAACGGTACTTTCTTCTTCGGTGTTCTCAAGCTGTGCGGCCTGGATACGGGAATAAACATCATCTGCAAGAGCTTCATCATACTGATCCTGAGTAATATAGTTCTGATCCAGCATATGCTGGAGAACTTCCTTGCGTCTCTTCCTGTTGCTGTCAGGATTGATGATCGGGTTAAATTTCGTCGGGTTCTGTGTGATACCTGCCAGAGTTACACATTCAGAAAGATTCAGATCCCATACATCCTTGTCAAAATACTGTCGTGCGGCAGCCTGTACACCGTAGGAACCGGCACCCAGGTTAATTGTGTTCAGGTAATTCTCAAGAATGGTGTCTTTATCAGTTTTTTTCTCAACCTGGACAGCAAGGTACTGTTCCTGGATTTTTCGCGTAAATCTTTCCAGCTGAGTAGATTCACTGGTCCAGTTGGTAAATACGTTATTCTTAAGAAGCTGCTGTGTGATCGTACTGGCACCTTCTGAGAAATCTCCGGTAGTGAGAGCTTTCATTCCGGCACGAAGAATACCTTTTACGTCAATACCGTTATGTTCATAGAAACGTTCATCCTCAATTGCGACAACTGCATGCTGCAGATCAACAGGTATCTGATCGAGAGTGACAGGCAGTCGGTTGGAATCCGGAGCAGCCAGTTTACGGATCTGATTCCCTGCATCATCGTAGAGAAAGGTTGCATAGCCCAGTGGCATAATATCAATATCATCAACATCAGGAGCAGTATCAATTACACCCCTGAATGACCCCACACCCAGACAGGTTACTGCGATGCAGAGTGCTATCAGTGATACGAACAGGACTCTGATGAAAGAAACTCTGGCGCGCTTTCCCATCATGGAAGAACGGGAAATCAGTGCCGTCCGTTTCTTTGCAGTCGACTTTTTACCGTAGTTCATGTTAAACCTCCTTTATAATCCGTTCTATTATATCAAATAAGAATAAGTAAATAAAGCAGAAAAATAAAAATTCACAATTGCTTTTGGATCTTTTTAATGGTTATTGTGTTTTTTTACAGGATTAGTATACACTGTGCTGGCACATTTTTGTAATTCATGGTACACTGAGTCAATAAGAGAACGGAAAGAGGAGTATGAGACATGCTTGAGAAATATAAGACAGTTTACGAGGGCGGGGAAGGCGAGATCGTGGAAAAGAAATCCAGATTTATTGCTACAGTGCGTCCTGTACAGACCGAAGAGGAGGCACTGGCCTTTATAGAGGAAATGAAGAAGAAATATTGGGATGCCAGACATAACTGCTATGTATATTCGGTGGGAAAGAACAGGGAATATACCAGATGCAGTGACGATGGTGAGCCGTCAGGCACTGCGGGAAGACCAATGCTGGATGTAATCCTGGGGGAAGATATTTATAATGTGGCAGCAGTAGTTACCAGATATTTTGGAGGGATACTTCTTGGAACAGGAGGTCTTGTCAGAGCATATTCCAGGAGTCTGCAGGAAGGTCTTGCCGCCAGCACAGTGATTGAGAAAACCTACGGAATTTCTATGGAAGTAGTTACGGATTATACCGGGATAGGCAAGATCCAGTATATTGCCGGAGAACAGAAATTACCGATCCTTGATTCTGAATACACTGACAGGGTAGTTCTGCATTTGCTGGTTCCGGCGGATCAGATTGCATTTGTAGAAAAAGCAATCACCGAGGGAACAAATGGAAGAGCGAAGATGAAGAAAGAGAAAGATCTTTACTATTCAGTGATTGACGGTGAAGTGAAAGTATTTACGGACTGATAAAATATGCCCCATGCAGCCTGAAAACTGCATGGGGCATAAACAGTCAGCGAATCAGCATTTCTCCGGTTCCGGATAATCAACACCGAAAGTTTCTACTGTCATGGATTTGATTTTCTGCTCGTCAAGCGGACGGTCGCTGTAATCGGTATCTTCTTCTGCAATACGGTTTACAACATCCATTCCTTCAGTGATCTTGCCGAATGCAGCATAAGCACCGTCAAGATGCGGAGCATCTTTGTGCATGATAAAGAACTGGCTTCCTGCTGAGTTTGGATGCATGGCGCGTGCCATGGAAAGAACACCTGCAGTATGTTTCAGATCATTTTTAAATCTGTTCTGAGTGAATTCACCCTTAATGCTGTATCCCGGACCGCCCATACCTGTTCCGTCCGGGCATCCTCCCTGGATCATGAAACCGTTGATCACACGATGGAAAATAAGTCCGTCATAGAAGCCTTTTTTTACAAGACTGATAAAGTTATTAACTGTATTCGGTGCAATCTCAGGATATAATTCTGCTTTCATCACATCGCCATTATCCATGGTAATTGTAACTATCGGATTTGCCATAGTTTCAAGTCTCCTTTTCAAAAAGTATTGTATTTCGCTGTTCGCTCTATTATAATATGCAAAGAACAATTCTGCAAGAAAAAGGTGGAAAAGATGATTATAGAGACAAAAACACCACAGGAAACATTTGAGGTGGGAAAGAAGATCGGAGAGAATGCGAAACCGGGTCAGATTTATACTCTGACAGGTGATCTTGGAGTTGGAAAAACCGTATTTACCCAGGGAGTTGCGGCAGGGCTTGGAATCACAGAGCCTATCTGCAGCCCGACATTCACGATCATTCAGGAATACGAAAGCGGACGTCTTCCTTTATATCATTTTGATGTTTACCGTATCGGTGACATTGAGGAAATGGAAGAAATCGGATATGACGATTATTTCTTCGGACAGGGAATCTGTCTGATCGAATGGGCTGATCTGATTGAAGAAATCCTTCCGGAAAAGCTGATCAAAGTAACCATAGAGAAAGATCTGGAGAAAGGCTTTGATTATAGAAGGATTACAGTGATTGGTCCGGAGAACAGTTAGGAGGTAGAAATGAAAATTTTAGCTTTGGACAGCTCAGGAATTGTTGCATCTGTAGCAGTTGTGGAAGATGATACATTACTGGCTGAGTATACTGTAAATTATAAGAAAACACATTCTCAGACTTTGCTTCCGATGTTAGATGAGATTGTGAAGATGACGGAACTGGAACTGGAATCCGTAGATGCTATTGCAGTGGCAGCGGGACCGGGATCCTTTACAGGACTCCGTATCGGCTCGGCAACAGCCAAAGGCCTGGGACTTGCCCTGAAGAAACCATTGGTAGCAGTACCGACAGTAGATGCACTGGCATATAATCTTTATGATGCACAGGGATTGATCTGTCCGATCATGGATGCCAGAAGAAAGCAGGTATATACAGGAATTTACAGATTTGAAGAGCATCAGCTTATGACTTTGAAAGAACAGTGGGCAGCACCGATCGAGGAACTGCTGGAAGAACTGAATCAGAGAGGAGAGATGGTTACATTTTTGGGAGACGGTGTACCTGTATTTCGTGAACTGATCGCAGAGAAACTGCAGGTTCCGTATTCTTTTGCACCGGCTCATGTAAATAAACAGAGAGCAGCGGCAGTGGCAGCTCTTGGCAGTATTTATTATAAAGAAGGACGCACAGAGACTGCTATGGAACATATCCCGGAATATCTCCGCGTTTCCCAGGCAGAGCGTGAGCGTGCAGAGAGAGAAAAAGAGCAGAAACCGGCAGGTACAAAAATATGATCCTGCGGGAAATGCTTGTGGATGACCTGGATCAGGTAATGGAGATTGAGCAGGATCTTTTTCATGTGCCATGGACAAAAGAAGGTTTTTTTACTTTTCTGACCAGGGATGATGCCATGTTTCTGGTGGTGGAAGAGAAAGAAAAGATTCTGGGTTACTGCGGTCTTCTTATGGTTCTGGATGAGGGAGATATTACCAATGTGGCTGTGCGCAGGGACAGACAAAAAGAAGGAATTGGCGCTTTTCTGATGCAGAGCCTGATCCGCCTTGCAGCAGAGAGGGAGGTTACGACAATCCATCTGGAAGTACGTGTGGGAAATGAGACTGCAATCCGTCTCTATGAACGTATGGGATTTACCGGAGATGGAATACGTAAGGCATATTACAGTGATCCTGTGGAGGATGCGCTGCTTATGACCAGACATCCCGAATGAAAAAGAAATGAAAGCAGAAAAAATCAGCAGCCGGACCATACACCTTTTAAGGGAATTGCCGGAAGCTGGAAAATAGAGGGAATATATGTTAGATGTATGTTTAGTTGGAACCGGTGGAATGATGCCTCTGCCGCGCAGATGGTTGACTGCGCTTATGACAAGATATAACGGGAGCAGTCTGCTCATTGACTGTGGTGAAGGTACTCAGGTAGCAATTAAGGAGAAGGGGTGGAGCTTTAAACCTATTGATGTGATTTGTTTTACTCATTATCATGGAGATCATATCAGCGGGCTTCCGGGACTTCTTCTTACTATGGGAAATGCAGACCGCACAGAACCATTGACTCTGGTAGGTCCCAAAGGCCTGGAGAGAGTGGTCAATGCACTTCGCGTCATTGCACCGGAGCTTCCGTTTGAAATTAAATTTATTGAGATTACACAGCCGGAGCAGGTCATTGAATTAAATGGCTATCGTATTACGGCTTTTAAAGTGAACCATAATGTACTCTGTTATGGCTATACCCTTGAGATTCTCCGCCAGGGAAAATTCTCGGCTGAGAGGGCGAAAGAGCAGGATATTCCACTGAAATACTGGAATCCGCTCCAGAAAGGGCAGACCATCGAAGCAGACGGTATTACCTATACACCGGAGATGGTACTTGGACCTGCGAGAAAAGGAATCAGGCTTACTTATACAACAGATACCAGACCAACAGAATCTATCCTGCGAAATGCAAAGGAATCGGATCTGTTTATCTGTGAAGGAATGTACGGAGAAGATGACAAAGCAGACAAAGCACGCGGATACAAGCATATGACTTTCCGCGAGGCGGCGGTTTTGGCCCGTGATGCCCGGGTAAAGGAGATGTGGCTGACACATTACAGTCCGTCTCTGGTCAGACCGGATGAGTTTATGGATAAAGTTCGTGAAATTTTTCCAAATGCATATCCGGGAAAAGACGGAAAGAGTCTGGAATTGAATTTTGAGGAATAATATGTCACTGAAACTGATTATGAACAAGTAGTAAAACGGATGACTTATCCGTCGGATATATGAGGAACAGAAAATGAAAGATACATTAATTCTTGCAATTGAGAGTTCCTGTGATGAGACTGCAGCTTCTGTTGTCAAAAACGGAAGAACTATTCTGTCAAATGTGATTTCTTCACAGATCGCTCTTCATACTTTATACGGTGGGGTAGTTCCGGAAATTGCTTCCCGTAAACATATTGAAAAGATTAACCAGGTAATTGAACAGGCACTGGCAGATGCAGATGTAACTCTTGATGATCTGGATGCAATTGGTGTCACTTATGGTCCGGGACTTGTAGGTGCACTTCTTGTGGGCGTTGCTGAGGCGAAGGCAATTGCTTATGCAAAGAAGCTTCCACTGGTAGGGGTCCACCATATTGAGGGCCATGTGTCAGCAAATTATATTGAACATCCGGATCTTGAACCTCCATTTTTATGTCTGATCGTGTCAGGAGGACATACACACCTTGTGATCGTTAAGGATTATGGAGAATTTGAAATCCTAGGACGTACCCGTGATGATGCTGCAGGCGAAGCTTTTGACAAAGTTGCAAGAGCTATCGGACTGGGATATCCGGGAGGACCAAAGGTAGACAAGCTCTCTAAAGAGGGAAATCCCAATGCAATTGAGTTTCCAAAAGCTAAAATTGGAGATTGTCCGTACGATTTCAGCTTCAGTGGTGTAAAATCAGCAGTGTTGAATTATATTAATCATGCGCAGATGACCGGAGAAGAGATAAACAGAGCAGATCTGGCAGCATCTTTCCAGAAAGCGGTAGTTGATGTGCTGGTGGAGCATACAATGCTTGCAGCCAAAGATTATGGGATGACTAAGATTGCAATTGCAGGTGGAGTGGCTTCGAATGGAACGTTAAGAGCGGCAATGGAAGAAGCATGTAAGAAAAATAATTACAGTTTTTATCGGCCGTCACCGATCTTCTGTACAGACAATGCAGCAATGATTGGAGTAGCTGCTTATTATGAATATATTAAAGGTACACGTCATGGCTGGGATCTGAATGCTGTGCCGAATCTTAAACTGGGAGAGCGTTGAGATGTCAGAAAGAAATACGGCCATTGTTCTGGCAGCAGGGCAGGGAAAAAGAATGCACAGTAAAGTACAGAAGCAGTTCCTGGAGATACAGGGATACCCGGTTTTGTATTATTCCCTGCGCTGTTTTCAGGAAAGTCCGCTGATTCAGGATATTATTCTTGTGACAGGAGAGGAATCTATCTCCTACTGTAAAGAAGAAATCGTGCAAAAATATGGATTTACAAAGGTATCGGCAGTAATCCCGGGAGGAAAAGAACGCTATGATTCTGTCTATGCAGGTCTTTGTGAATGCAGAGACTGTGAATATGTATTGATCCATGACGGTGCAAGACCTTTTGTGACAGAAGAAATTCTTAAACGTGGTCTGCAGAAAGTGAAGGAAACAGGTGCATGTGTGATTGGTATGCCTTCTAAAGATACAGTCAAACTTTCTGATGAAGAGGGATATGTAAAAGAAACTCCAAACAGAAAGTGTGTGTGGACAATTCAGACCCCGCAGATTTTTTCGTATTCACTGATACGTGAGGCTCATGACAGCATTCGTCAGAAAGATATGAGCAAAATTACAGATGATGCCATGGTAGTAGAGCAGGAGACAGGGGCAAAGGTTGCTCTGGCAGAGGGATCTTATCAGAATATTAAGATCACAACACCGGAGGATCTTGATATCGCGGAAGCATTTTTGAAACATTAAAGAATGTTTTGTGATTGAAAAATGCCGTATTTTAGCGGGTTTTATGGGAAATCTGGGAAGATAAAAATAAAAATTGAAAAAAATGTAAAAAAGTTGTTGACAGATGCGGGTATTGATGCTAGAATATCACTTGCGTCGGCGGTGAGAACACAACGAACGCAGTCAACAACATATGGAGAGATATCGAAGTGGTCATAACGAGGCGGTCTTGAAAACCGTTTGTCC
>OIAF01000646.1_pt1 | contig 10597 bp, 8 predicted proteins | sample 1580751 | NCBI WGS metagenome assembly OIAF01 (sample SAMEA3882511, study PRJEB24775) | human gut metagenome | biome: human-associated habitat; feature: intestine environment; material: feces | place: Netherlands | collected 2009/2010
CTCCGTGCGGTGCACACTTGGCTGCCAACAAATACGGTCAGCCGATTCTCGGACTGATTTTTCTGCGCTACGCAGATATTTTGTATAAGCAGCACAAGGACGAAATTGAAGCTAGGTACAATAAACTCAAAGGTACCCGTATGGAAAAATCCATGAAAGAGATTGCTATTGAGGTCTGTGGCTTCTATCTGCCGCCGGAGGCATATTATGATGAAATCAACGATGCTCCCGATGATGCAAACAGAGCTACCCTTGTAAAAAAGGCTATGTCGATGTACAGGAATATCTCTGCGTTGGCAGAGACACAGTTCTTGCTTGGATTGCTAAACAAATATGTCTGCGCACAAGTTTGGTAAAATGCGGGTGTTCAAGCCACCTGAGGTAGATGAGTGTATTTGGCGGAACGGCCGATAAGAAAGCATGAACTGTCGGTTAAGACCATTTTATGGGGCAGCGAATTTGATGTGATAATAGTGACTCACTGCAGCATTACTACAGTGTGAAAGGAAACGAAGAAATATGGACAATCAGGTGCATAATCAAATAGTTAGTTTTATATGGGGTATCGCAGACGACTGCCTGCGTGATATTTATGTGCGCGGCAAATACCGCGATGTCATTCTGCCGATGACGGTTATCCGTCGTCTGGACGCCCTTTTGGAAGATACCAAGCCTGCTGTGCTCGAAATGAAGGAAAAGTTAGACGCCGCAGGTATTGACAACCAGTGGCCGGCACTGTGCAATGCCGCAGGACAGGCATTTTGCAATGCATCTCCTTTTCTGCTGAAGGATCTGACCAGCAGAGCAAAGAAACAGACTCTGAAAGCAGATTTCGAGGCATATCTGGACGGCTTTTCTCCGAACGTGAAGGAGATTTTAGAGAAGTTCAAATTCCGCAATCAGATTGATACCATGATTGAGGCGGACATTCTCGGTGCGGTGATTGAAAAGTTCGTGTCCTCGGATATTAACCTCAGTCCCAATCCGATTTATAAGGATGAAGAGAAAACCATCCTCAAGCATCCGGGACTGGACAATCACGGCATGGGCACGATTTTCGAGGAACTGATTCGCCGTTTCAACGAAGAAAACAACGAGGAAGCCGGCGAACACTGGACGCCCCGTGATGTTGTTGAGCTGATGGCAGACCTTATCTTTATGCCGGTTGCGGATCAGATCAAGGACGCTACTTACTCCTGCTATGATGGGGCCTGCGGAACGGGTGGTATGCTCACCGTTGCACAGGATCGGCTTATGACACTGGCGGCACGGCGCGGCAAAAATGTTTCTATCCACCTTTTTGGGCAGGAGATCAACCCGGAAACCTATGCCATCTGCAAAGCGGATATGTTACTCAAAGGTGACGGCGACCAGGCAGAACATATCAGTTACGGCTCAACGCTGTCCTTGGACGGCAACACCACCCGGCAGTTTGACTTCATGCTCTCAAATCCGCCTTATGGCAAGAGCTGGAAAACAGATGCAGAAAAGATGGGTGGCAAGAAGGAAATCCTCGACAGCCGTTTCAATGCTTATCTGGACGGCGGTGAGCAGCTTACAATGATCCCGCGCACGAGCGACGGTCAGCTTCTCTTCCTGCTGAACAATGTAGCAAAGATGAAGAAAGAAACGCCTCTCGGCAGCCGCATTGCGGAGGTACATAACGGCTCGTCCATCTTCACAGGCGATGCGGGAAGCGGCGAAAGCAACGCCCGCCGTTATATGATCGAGAACGATCTGGTGGAAGCCATTATCGCCGTGCCGGAGAATATGTTTTACAACACGGGCATCGGCACATTTATTTGGGTGCTTTCCAACAAGAAAGAAGAACGCCGCAAGGGTAAAATTCAGCTTATCGACGCAACGGCGATGAAGTCGGCACTGCGCAAGAACATGGGCAAGAAAAACTGTGAGTTTACCGAAGAAATCCGCAAGGAGATCGTCCACATTTTCCTCGCAATGGAGGAGAGCGAAGTCAGCATGATACTGAACAACGAGGACTTCGGCTATTGGAGCGTGACGGTGGAGCGGCCGCTGCGCTTGCGCGTGTATCCTGACAGACCGATTCCGGCGGATACATTCAAGAAGTCGGATGAATACGACAGCGTGATCGCAGCTATTGAAAAAGCTGCGAAAACCGCACCATTGGATGATTGGACCGCTTTTGCCAAGGCTACCAAGCTGAAAGCCGTCGCATTGAAAAAGGTACGCCCCTTTATCACGGAGAAAGACCCGGCCGCGCAGCCAATCGAGGGTGAACCGGATGTTGATCTGCGCGACACGGAGAATATTCCGTTCACCTATGCGGGCGGCATTGATGCCTTTATGAAAAACGAGGTACTGACCTATGCACCGGACGCATGGGTGGACGAGAAGAAAACGCAGGTCGGCTATGAGATCAGCTTTACGAAGTATTTCTACAAGCCCGTTGAGCTGCGCCCCATGGATGAAATTTTGAAAAGTCTAAACGACTTGGAGCAGGAAGCCGACGGATTGTTGGCGGGTATCATGGAGGGCGTGCAATGAGCGGATATGAGAATTACACACTGTCTCCCGTGCCGTGGATCAAGCAGATGCCGGAACATTGGGGACTGGTGCGTGGAAAGAATCTGTATCAGAAGATGCAACGCCCAACCAGTGATACAGATGAAGTCGTTACCTGTTTTCGTGACGGCACTGTAACATTAAGAAAAAACCGTAGAACAACAGGCTTCACAGAATCATTGAAAGAAACCGGCTATCAAGGAATAAGAAAAGGCGATCTTGTTATTCATGTGATGGATGCCTTTGCTGGTTCGATAGGCGTTTCTGATTCTGATGGAAAAGGTACTCCTGTTTATAGTGTCTGCCAAGCGAAAGGCAATAGTAATAATCAATATTATGCCTTGCTGCTTCGAGAAATGGCACGTTCAGGGTATATCCAGTCGCTGTATCGAGGTATAAGAGAGCGGTCATCAGATTTTCGCTTTGAAGTATTTGCGGCTCAATTTTACCCTGTTCCGCCCCGTGAAGAGCAGGATCAGATTGTGCGCTTTCTGGACTGGAAGGTTTCGAGCATCAATAAGCTGATCAATATCAAGAAAAAAGAAATCAAAGCCATTGATGCGCTGAAGCGGTCAATGGTAAGCCATGCGATCACTCGCGGGCTGACAACAGATGCCCCCATGAAGGATAGCGGCGTCAAGTGGCTGGGAGATATTCCGGCCCACTGGAAAATCACAAAACTTCGGCAGATTTTACATCCGGTCAGCGAGAAAAATCACCCGGAATTTCCACTGCTGTCAGTTGTCCGTGAACAGGGTGTCATTCTCCGTGATGTCGAGGATAAGGAAGCCAACCACAATTTTATTCCTGATGATTTAAGCGGCTATAAAGTTGTGCGAAAAGGGCAGTTTGCGATGAATAAGATGAAGGCTTGGCAAGGCTCCTATGGCGTTTCGGATTATACCGGAATCGTCAGCCCTGCTTACTTCATCTTCGACATTGCTTTTGAGAATTTGGAGTATTTTCACTATGCCATCCGCAGCAAGGTTTATGTGAATTTTTTCGCCCAGGCATCCGACGGCATTCGTGTCGGGCAGTGGGATTTACAAATGGACAAAATGAAGGAGATCCCATTCATTGTCCCGCCTGCGGATGAGCAGATTGCCATTGTCAAATATATAAAGCAGGCACTGCCCCAATATGATGCTGCAATCGAAAAATTGACAGAAGAAGTTGCTGTGCTTGAAGAATATAAGAACAAGATTATTGCTGATACCGTCACCGGCAAGATTGATGTCCGTGGCATTGAGATTCCCGAATATGAATTTGTGGATGAAGATGCCGATAATGTAGATGAAAATTTGGAACAAGGTGCGGACGAGCCTCCTGAGGAGGAATAAGTATGATAGAGATAAAAGAATGGACTTGGGAGCCAATTCGAAAAAGGGATATGGCTTCAAAAACAATCACCTGTCCATACTGCGGCGTGCGGGTACAGGCGGGTTCTACCACCAGAATTGTTGATACAGTTACCGGAGCCATCAAATATCAAATCCATAAATGCCCGGAGTGCTTCATGCCGGTCATCATTGGTCTTGACGGAAAAATCATACCGCAGTCACAGCTGCTGCCCTACGAGGATGTGCGCTTTCTCCCTGCAAATGTAGAAAAACTGTATAACGAATGTCGAAAGTGCTTTTTGAACGAATGCTATCACTCCGTCATTATGGTCTCGCGGACATTGTTGATGTACATTGCAGTGGACAAAGGTGCCGATGCTGGGAAAACATTTGCCGAGTACATAAACTATCTGGAAACCAACGGCTTTATCGGAAGTCAAAATAAAGCATGGGTTGATAAAATAAGAAAGATCGGAAACAAATATACACACGAAATGGGAATGGCAACCCAAGAAGATGCCGATAAGGTTATTGTATTTATAAAACAGCTATTGGGCAACTTATATGAGATGCCTCATTTAGCAGAAGAGGAGGAAGCGTAATGCCGACCAATACCAAGGAAAGCGGATTCGAAGCTCTCATTGTAAACTGGCTTGTTGAGCACAACGGATATGAAGAAGGTTCCAACGCCGACTACAACAAAGAATACGCCATTGATGAGACTCGGCTTTTTCGGTTCCTGCAGGATACGCAACCGGAGCAATTAGAGAAGCTGGGCATCCGGAAAAGTCATCAAAAATACGCACAGTTTCTCAACCGTTTACAGGGCGAGATTTCTAAGCGCGGCATAGTTGATGTGCTGCGAAATGGCATCAAAGTGTACCCCGCCGACCTGATCATGTTTTACCTGACTCCCTCTGAGGGCAACGCAAAAGCTAAAGAGCTGTTCCAAAAGAATATTTTCAGCGTCACACGACAACTCCGCTATTCACAGGATGCAGCCAAACTGGCATTGGATCTGTGCGTATTTATCAATGGCCTCCCGGTTATTACATTTGAGCTCAAGAATCAGATCACAAAGCAAAATGTTGATGATGCCGTTCAGCAGTACAAGGATGACCGTGATTCTAGAGAGATGCTGTTCCAGTTCAAACGCTGCATGGTGCATTTTGCCGTAGACGATGCCCGTATCAAGTTCTGCACGAAACTTGCCGGACAAGACAGCTGGTTTCTGCCCTTTGACAAGGGATACAATGATGGAGCAGGTAACCCGCCGAATCCAGACGGCCTTATGACCGATTATCTTTGGAAGGATATTCTCACCAAGGAAAAACTGACGCTGATCATAGAGAACTATGCGCAAGTTGTCGTTGAGGTGGATGAGGATACCAAAAAGAAAAAGGAAAAGCAGATTTTTCCCCGTTACCACCAGCTCGATGTTGTAACGAAGCTACTTGCCGATGTGAAGGCAAACGGTGTCGGAAAAAAGTATCTCATTCAGCACAGCGCAGGCAGCGGAAAATCCAACTCTATCGCTTGGCTTGCTCACCAGCTCATCGGGCTGGAACAGGACGGTCGCCCGATGCTGGACTCCGTTATCGTAGTCACTGACCGCCGTATCCTTGATAAGCAAATTCGGGATACGATCAAGCAGTTTATGCAGGTCGGCAGCACGGTTGCATGGGCGGAGCACTCAAGCGACTTAACAAAAGCAATAGTTGGCGGCAAAAGAATCATCGTTACTACAATTGAGAAATTCCCATATTCTGCGCCACAAATAATTGCTGAAAATATGAATAGACGATTTGCCATTATTATTGACGAAGCACATTCTGGGCAAAATGGGAAAAATTCTTCTCAAATGAACACCGCATTATCCGGAATTAAGTTTACTGATAATATGGATGACGAAGACAGAATCAATGCAATGGTAGAAGGACGCAAACTGCTGAACAATGCCAGCTATTTTGCGTTTACCGCCACCCCGAAGAATAAAACGCTGGAAACTTTCGGTGTTCCGTATCAGGACGGCGACGATATTAAGCATAGACCTTTTCATGTTTATACGATGAAACAGGCGATCCAGGAAGGATTCATTCTGGATGTACTGCAATACTATACGCCTATCGACAGCTTCTATAAACTGATGAAGACCGTCGAGGACGACCCGATGTTCGATAAGAAGCGGGCGCAGAAGAAGCTGCGCAGCTTTGTAGAAAGCGACAGCTATACCATAGCCAAGAAAGCAGCTATGATGGTAGACCACTTCCACGAACAGGTCATTGCCAAAGGAAAAATCGGCGGGCAGGCTCGTGCTATGGTCGTGACCTCCAGCATTCCCCGCTGTATTGAGTATTACTACGCTATCAATAAATGCCTTGCGGATAGGCACAGTCCATATAAAACGATTATCGCCTTTTCCGGTGAGAACAAGTATCAAGGTCAGGAACCGGGCTGAACGGCTTCCCGGATGCAAAAATACCGAAAGAGTTCAAAAAAGACCCGTATCGTATTCTCATTGTTGCAGATATGTTCCAGACGGGCTTTGATGAGCCGCTGCTCCACACTATGTATGTGGACAAGGTGCTTTATGACATCAAGGCAGTACAGACGCTCTCTCGTTTGAACCGCTGCTGCCCGAAGAAGTACGATACCTTCGTCTTGGATTTTGCAAACAAGCCGGAGATGATTCAGGAATCATTTTCGCGATATTACCGTACCACGATTCTGTCCGGCGAAACCGATCCGAACAAGCTATACGACCTTGTTGCAACAATGGAGGAATACCAGGTGTTCTCCAACGAAGATGTCGAGCGGCTTGTCAATTTGTACCTGGATGGAGCGGATCGCGACAAACTTGATCCCGCATTAGATGCCTGTACTGCCGTTTACAAGCAGCTTGACACGGATGATCAGATCAAATTTAAGAGCGCAGCAAAGGCGTTCGTGCGTACCTATGGCTTTCTCGGAGCGATTTTGCCGTATGGTAATGCAGACTGGGAACGGTTATCCATATTTCTTAATTTGCTGATACCAAAGCTGCCGTCTCCGCGAGAGGACGATCTTTCGCAGGGGATTCTTGAAACGATTGACCTCGAAAGTTACCGCAACGAGGCGCGTGAGGTCATGTCCATTCGCCTGGAAGATGCCGATACGGAGGTGGCTCCCGTACCGGCGGGAAAGGTCGGGCACATCGTTGAACCGGAAATGGATTTGTTGTCTGTCATTCTCTCCAATTTCAATGATATGTTTGGTAACATCAACTGGAATGATGCGGATAATGTGCGGCGGCAGATTCTTGAGATACCGGCCATGGTGTCTAAGGACGAAAAATATCAGAATGCCATGAAAAACTCTGATGAGCAGAGTGCGCGCTTGGAAAGCGAACGTGCTCTGCAGCAGGTTATCTTTTCGATTATGGCAGACAATATGGAGCTGTTCAAGCAGTTTCAGGACAATCCATCATTTAAGAAATGGTTGTCCGACCTTGTATTTAATTTGACCTACAACAAGGACGGAAAGCCTTATGAAGCGCCCAACTCAAATATAGCTTCAAAAGAGAACTAATATTATATACGGCAGCTTGGAGGACTGAAAGAATGAGTGAGTCTATTTCTTCAACAATAAAATAGTAATTGAATGAGACTCAAAAGCTAATTATTTCAGAATATATATTAATAACGAAAACGCAGCCCCGGTATGGGGCTGCGTTAGTTTTTATTCATGACTGAGAACAACATCTGGGAAATCCCGAGTGGCGCGTTCATTTGCCTCTTCTATCAGACGGTCGATGTAGCGGTTTAATTTTTTAGAGGCGTGAAACTGGTACAATTCGCAGTCATCTCTATTACTAACTACGCCGTCGATAACGCAGCAGAGCAGTTCCTCATCATCCATTTCGTGTATCTTCTGACAGCGCTCATCATCACCCCACTTGCGGAGGACAAGATATTGGATGGTTCTTTCCGTTAGCACGCGATCCTCGGGGTTCGCAAATACGAACGCGCAGTCCTCGTCAAGATCATCACTGTCGTTGGCGCTTTCCGTGTGTTGTTCGTAGATAAGCTGCAGTAGCTGCTGACAGAAGGCGGCCTCTTGCGCATAAGTCAAACCACTGACCAATTCCGAAAATTCACGGCTGGCAATCAGCTTCGATGCAGTATGCAAGTTCTCAGCTCTTGCTTCCTCGCACATTGCTTCACCGTCACATATGAAATGATCCAGACCGATGTGCAGCCGCTCGACGGCATCTTCTGACAGGCCGGTATATTCGACCGCTGCTTTCGCACTGGCATTCGGGCTTTTGGTGTCGCTGAGTCCAAGCAAGTAGTCGGTCGATACGCCGAAGTACTGTGCAATGTCCATGAGCTTGATGATGTCTGGCACACTCTCGCCGGTTTGCCAGTTGGAAATCGTCTGCCTTGTCGTGTGAAAAATCGCACCCCATTGCGACAGCGCTTTCTCCTCTTGTGCGCACAACTGCAGGAATCGAGAAGAAAATGCGTGCGCTTTGTCCAATTTGATTCCCTGTCTGCCCATAATGCACCTCGCAATGTAAATTTCGTTAACTGATTTGCTCCGCAGTGTTGACAATATTTGCGTCTCGTGAGATAACGATATCACACGACGACTCCGGAGTCAAGTGGAATAAAATACAAAGGAGGTTTGAGATGAAACCGGAAAACAAAATCATGACGAAAAACACAAAGGAGGATGCCTATGACAGATGAACACACACAGATGCATGAAAACGACTCTCTGATTGAGAGCTTTATCCCCACAGATTTTACGGACGTAGGGCAGGGAACTGTGCTCTATGAGGCTTACCATCACAAGCTGCGCTATTGTGAGGGCGTGGGATGGATCGCGCATATAACGGCGGCGTATGGGAACCGTCTGAAACGGCGGCACATAGCTATTCCCAGCGCTTGACGGATCTGCAGATGCAGGAAGCAAAGACCATGGGGCTGAACAATATTGGCATGTTTGGACAGCCTGCATCGATGTCGCAGACCTATATGGAGTATGCCGTGATGCGACGCTCGTCGGCTAAAATTGCGGCTGCGCTGAGAGAGGCCAAGCCGAAGCTCAGCATCCGGGCTGCGATGCTGGATGGAGATCCGCTCATTTTGAATACGCCTGACGGAGAGATCCATTTGGATACGGGAGAAATGTCTCCGCACGAGCCGGAGCATTTTATTACGCACATGACGAGCTGTGCACCTTCTGACGATGGGGCGGTTATCTGGGACACGTTTTTGCACCAGATTGCCTGTAATGACGAAACGCTCGTGGCGTTCCTCAAGCAGATTGCGGGAATGGCCGCGATCGGTAAGGTCTATGAAGAGCGGCTCGTGATCGCGCTCGGGAGCGGCGGCAATGGCAAGAGCACATTTTTTAACGCCATTCAGGATGTGATGGGAGATTACGCTTGCACGATCCGCTCGGAGCTTCTGGTCGCAAGCAATGACAGCGGTAAGAAATTTGAGCTGGCGAGGCTGCGCGGAAAGCGCCTGGCCATTGCAGAGGAATTGGAAGAGGGAAGACAGCTGGATACTGCGGAGGTAAAGCATTTGTGCAGTACCGGAGACATCAACGCGCAGTTTAAGGGGAAGGACGTTTTCACCTTCAAACCATCTCACTCCATCGTGCTGTGTACGAACCACATGCCGTCGGTAAAGGTCATGGACAGCGGTACTTGGGATCGCCTGATTGTAGTGCCGTTTCGCGGCAGATTCCGAAGCCAGGAGAACGAGATTAAAAACTATGGCAATTACCTCGTGCGAGCCTGCGGCGGCGCGATCCTGAGCTGGATCATTGATGGTGCCCGCGAATATATCCGTAATGACTATAAGCTAGACATTCCGGAGTGCATCATCAGCGCGACGGAGCAGTATCAGCAAGAAAATGACTGGCTCACGGATTTTTTCAACGAGTGGGTCGCTCTGGATAAAAATGAGGACACATATGGCAGCGATATTTATGGGGCGTATACGTCCTTCTGCAGTGAGCACGGTGAGCGGATGCTTCCCATGTCCTCCGTGCTTCCGCTGGTTGAAGCGAAGGCAGGTGCAACAAAGAAGCGCACAAAAAAGGGCAATGTGTATCAGGGCTTGAGAATTATCAGCGAGTTCGAGCGGGCTGCATCCTAAAAGGAATGGCGGTGTATGGTGGTGTAGGCATATTCCTCTCACGGTTAAAAACGGATAAAAATGTAAATTAGCAATTTGCCATACACCGTTATACACCGCTTCACTGTATCCACCGCTGCGCGGCGGGGCCTGTCTTGCAGCGCAGTACGTGCTACGCCCGTTCTGCTCGCTTGAATTTTGCCTGCTCGCTGCGCTCGTCAGCCCAAATTCGCCGAAAAACACAATCGTATGAATAGCACAATCGCAAACAAGTGTGCTTGACATGGATATCGAGCGATTTTTTCGCGGAAATCAATCGTCATTGCTCGGGTCAGTGCACGAGTCAGTCACCTACATGCAGCGCTGAAAAAACAGCCGCTCACGCTGGTTTTAACTGCCCCCGATGAATACCGTTTGCAATTCTTGGCTCGATATGCTATTATAATAGTGTTCAGTTCTACTGTGACATACATCTGCATAACAGAGGAATGTGCCTCTGACAAATGTGCTGAAATTGCAGCTTTTTTCTCCAGAAGATGCTCGACATGTTCGAGGACAACGAAGATGTCCAGAACGTGTGGC
>OIAF01000648.1_pt1 | contig 10583 bp, 9 predicted proteins | sample 1580751 | NCBI WGS metagenome assembly OIAF01 (sample SAMEA3882511, study PRJEB24775) | human gut metagenome | biome: human-associated habitat; feature: intestine environment; material: feces | place: Netherlands | collected 2009/2010
TTGATCGCATCATCGCCGCTGGCGTGCGCGACGACCAGGCCTACATCGATGCCGTGGTGGCGCAGGTGCTGCCCGGTGTGCCGGCACATGTCCAGGCGCCCCAGTTTGCCTGCAGCGCTTTTGTCGCCGTAGATGCCGAAGGCCGCGTGCGCACCGGTCGCAATTACGACTTTAAGGACGACACCTCGGCACTGCTGGTGCGCAATCACCCACGCGACGGCTATGCCTCCATCGGGTTTGCCGCCCTTAACAACCTGGGCGATAACACTCCGCTTGACTCCGTCGGCGGACGCGCCGCCGCACTCATGGGCCCGTTTGCCCAGCTCGACGGTGTTAACGAATGCGGCGTGTCCATTGCCGTACTCACTCTGGACTCCAAGCCCTGTGACCAGGACACGCAACGCCCCGTCATCAATACCTCGCTCGCCATCCGTCTGGTGCTCGACCGTGCCGCCACCACGCAAGAGGCCGTCAACCTGCTTTCTGCCTACGACATGCACGCCATGGCCGGACGCGACTACCACTTCTTTATCAACGACGCCGCCGGTGACGCGCGCGTAGTAGAGTGGGATCCGCGCGATCCGGACCGCGCTTTCAAAGCGACTCCCGTACGCCAGGTTACGAACTTCTACGCCTGCTATGGTGACGAGGTGCTCCCCAACCAAAAGAATGGCGAGCTGGGCCATGGTAAAGAGCGCGCCGTCGCAATCGCCGATGTCCTTGACGCCCATGTCGGTGCCCAGGACGAAACGATTGTCTGGAAAGCCCTGCGTGCCGCAGCGCAAGAACCCAATCCGGAAGATATCACCAGCAATACGCAATGGTCGGTCGTCTTTGACAATACCGAACCCGCCGCCGCCATTACGCTGCGCCGCCACTGGGGCGACGTCGACGCCTTCGCACTGTAAGGAGCCAGGCCCGTCGACCTTACGTTCCCTGACGTTGCTTACATTTCCATACGCTTGAGCTAACACGTTTTACCCCCGTATCAACAGTGTGCGGGGGTAAACTTATGCGCATGTTATAACTTGCCCGGAAGGATTCATCATGCTCAGGATCGGTCTTCTTACCAGTGGCGGCGACTGTCAGGCGCTCAACGCCACCATGCGCGGCATTGTCAAAACGCTTATGACCAACAGCGAAGAGCCTATCGAGATCTATGGTTTTGAGGACGGCTACCAGGGCCTTATCTACAGCAGGTTCCGCGTCATGACGCCCGCCGATTTTAGCGGCATCCTCACCCGCGGCGGCACCATCCTTGGCACGAGCCGCACGCCGTTCAAGCGCCTGGACATTCCCGAGGCCGACGGCGTCGAGAAGGTGCCGGCGATGGTCCACACCTATCATAAGCTGCAGCTCGACTGCCTGTTTATGCTGGGCGGCAACGGCTCCACCAAGACCGCCAACCGTCTGCGCGAAGAGGGCCTCAACGTTATCGCCCTGCCCAAGACCATCGATAACGACCTCTTCGGTACCGACCACTGCCCCGGCTACGCCTCGGCGGCCAAGTACATCGCCACGTCCATGATGGAGGTCTATCACGACGCCCATGTCTATGACACCGGCATGATCGTGGTCATGGAGATCATGGGCCGCCACGCCGGCTGGCTGGCCGCCTCTGCGGCGCTGGCGTCGGAGTACGGCGCAGGTCCCGACCTCATTTATCTGCCGGAAACGGATTTCAGTATGCCCAAGTTCATCGAGGACGTGAAGCGGGTCTATGCCGAAAAAGGCAGCTGCATCATCGCCGTCTCCGAGGGCATCCACTATGAGGACGGCGGCTTCGTCTCCGAGGCCAAGGTAGCCGCCAATGACGGCTTCGGCCATGCCCAGCTGGGCGGTCTGGCCGCCATTCTGGCGCAGGTGCTGAAGGAGGAGACCGGCGCCAAGGTCCGTGGCATCGAGCTGAATCTGCTGCAGCGCTGCGGCGCACATCTGGCCTCCGAGACGGATATCGAAGAGTCCTACATGGCCGGCAAGGTGGCCGTGGAGAACGCGGTCAACGGCATCAACGGCCGCATGATTGGTTTTGAGCGTGGCGTCCGGGACGGCCGCTATGCCTGCAAAACCAAGCTGATCCCGCTGATGGAGGTGGCCAATGTGGAGAAGAAAATCCCCCGTGAGTGGATCAATGCCGAGGGCAACGGCGTGAACCACCAGTTCATCGAGTACGCCCTGCCTCTGATTCAGGGTGAGCCGGATCTGCCCAAGGTGGACTCCCTCCCCCGTTTCGCCAAGCTGAAGAAAATTCTGGCAAAATAATCGCAGCCATAAAAAATGTCCGGCCATAGGGCCGGACATTTTTTGTAGTTCTCCTACTGATCGAAGGAGGGGTTGACGAAGTAGAGATTCTTCTGATCCATCTTCTCCTTTGCCAGCCGCAGCCCCTCACCGAAGCGCTGGAAATGGACGATCTCACGGGCCCGCAGGAACTTGATGACATCGTTGACGTCGGGGTCATCCGACAACCGCAGGATGTTGTCATAGGTTACACGGGCCTTCTGCTCTGCTGCAAGGTCCTCTGTCAGATCTGCAATCAGGTCCCCCTTCACCGCCATGGAGGCGGCGTTCCACGGGAAGCCGGAGGCGGCAGTGGGATAGACCCCGGCGGTATGATCCACGAAGTACGCTTCATAGCCGGCGTCCTTCACCTCCTGCTCCGTCATGCTCCTGGTCAGCTGGTGAACGATGGTCCCCACCATCTCCAGATGCCCCAGCTCTTCCACACCAATATCCGTCAGCAGCGCCTTCAGCTCCGGGTATGGCATGGTGTAGCGCTGGCTGAGATACCGCAGGGAGGCTCCCAGCTCTCCGTCCGGCCCGCCGTACTGACTGATGATGAAGGCCGCCAGTTTGGGATTGGGGTTGGCGATGCGTACCGGGTATTGCAGCTTCTTCTCATAGACAAACATCAGTCCGAACATCCTTCATCCCAGGGCCACGGGTCCTTGAGCCACCGGTAGCCGCCCTCGGTAACGGTAGTCTGGGTCAAGGGGCCGTACTGCGCCTCATAGCGGGCTCTCCCCTCCTGCGCCAACCGGATATATTCCCAGTAGAGGGCCAGCACCTCCTGATCCTCGGCATGGGTCACCAGATACAACCCCAGCTCGTCGATGGCGAAATCCAGTGCCATCAGCTCTGACAGCGCCGTGTTGGCCGCCGGGAACCGGCTTTTCAGCTCCTTATGAAACGGCAGGTCCAGTCCGGGGAACAGCGTCCCCTGCTGCAAGGCCTCCCGCTGATCGTAGCGCTTGGGGTCCTGCCCCTGCATGGCCACAAAGGGAAACGCCATAGCGGCGCACCGTCCCGGTAGCTGCCCCTTCCCCTCCGGGCACTTATTCTCCGCCGCAGCGTTGGTGATTTCTGTGTACAAGAGTCCTTCCTCCTCACAGGTCATGTGTGAGCCAAGCGGCTCATCCCATTCTATGCCACCGCCGTGAAACTGGGGACTTCCCTTTTCGGAAACTTATGGTATAATGTCTCTAACGTATCTTTATCATAGGAGGAATCAGATATGGCAAACCAGATCATCCCCCAGCGCAGTGAGGTTCCGGAGGAATACACATGGAACCTGAAGGACCTGTATGAAAGCGATCAGGCGTGGAATGAGGAATATAAGGCCCTGAAGGCCCTCCCGGAGCAGATCACTGCCTTCCGTGGCACGCTGGGCCGCAGTGCCGAGGACCTGCTGGCATGGTTCCGGCTCCAGGATCAGGTGGAGGAGCGGCTGAGCCGCCTGTATGGCTACGCCAGCTGCAAGGGCGACGAGGACACCGGCAACAGCTTCTATCAGGATATGCGCGGCAAAGCCATGAGCACGCTGGTGACCATCTCCAGCGCTGCTGCCTTTGCCACCCCGGAGATCATGGAGATCCCGGAGGATACCCTGAATCTGTTCTACACCTCCCAGCCGGAGCTGGAGACCTACCGCCGCAGCCTGTACCAGATCCGCCGCCGCGCCGCGCACATCCTCTCCCCCAAGGAGGAGACCCTGCTGGCCGCCGCGGGCGAGATGGCAGACTCTCCGGAGAGCATCGGCAGCGTATTCCGCAACGCGGAGCTGCGCTTCCCCGAAGTTGAGGACAAGGACGGCGTGAAGCATCAGCTCACCAACGGCTCCTTCGTCCCCCTGCTCGAGAGCAGCGACCGTGTGCTCCGCCGCAACGCTTTCGAGACTTACTACAACCGCCTCGGCGAATACAAGAACACCATCGCCGCGACGCTTGACGCACAGTTCAAGCAGCTTCGCTTCTTCGCCGGCGCACGCAAATATGAGACCACCCTCGCCGCGTCTCTCGACGCCACTGAGGTTCCCGTCGAGGTATATCTGAACCTCATCGACGCCGTCCACGCGAACATGGACAAGATGTACAAGTACGTCGCCCTGCGCAAAAAGCTGCTCGGCGTGGACGAACTGCACATGTACGACGTGTACACCCCGATCGTCGCCGACGCCGCGGAGAAGATCAGCTATGAGGACGCGAAGGCGACCGTGCTCGACGCGCTCCATGTTCTGGGCGACGACTATGTAGAGCTGCTGAAGGAAGGCTTCAACAACCGCTGGATCGACGTCTACGAGAACGTGGGCAAGCGAGGCGGCGCCTATTCCTCCGGCATCAGCCGTCCCCACCCCTATGTGCTGCTGAACCACAAGAACAATCTGGACTGCCAGTTCACGCTGGCCCATGAGATGGGCCACGCCATTCACTCCTACCTGTCCAACCGGACCCAGAACCCCATTGACGCCGGCTATGTGATCTTTGTGGCAGAGGTGGCCTCCACCTGCAACGAGGCTCTCCTGATGGAGCACCTCCTGAGCAAAACTACGGATAAAAAGGAGCGGGCTTACCTCATTAACCACTTCCTGGAGCAGTTCAAGAGCACCCTGTACCGGCAGGCCATGTTTGCCGAATTCGAGCTGAACATCGGCCGCATGGCCAAGGAGGGACAGACCCTCACCGCAGACGTCCTCAGCGCCGAGTACCGCCGCCTGAACGAGATGTACTTCGGGCCGGATATGGTCATCGATGAGGAAATCGCTCTGGAGTGGGCCCGGATTCCCCATTTCTATTACAATTACTACGTCTTCCAGTATGCCACTGGCTACTCCGCCGCCATTGCCCTGTCCCGCCGAATTCTCCGGGAGGGCGAAAGCGCCGTGCAGGATTACCTGGGCTTCCTCTCCGGCGGCTGCAGCAAGAGCCCCATCGATTTGCTGAAGGGCGCAGGGGTGGACATGACCTCTCCCGAGCCTGTGAACCAGGCCCTGGAGCTCTTCGGCGAGCTGCTGGATGAGATGGAGCAGCTAATGCAGGACTGACCCATGGACGGCATCTTTCTTCCCACCCTACATACCTTTGCCATGAACAACATCTTCACCGGCTCCTTGGGCCCCTTTCGCTTCCGGATCGTGCCTAAGGTGGTGATGCTGAACCAGAAGGAGGTCAACATGGAGGAGAGCTCCCTGGAGGCTGAATTCTGGCATGGCCCATACTGCTATGAAAAAAGTCAGATGGAGGGCAGCCATTCCTTCCCCATGTCGGAGGAGGGCCGCCAGGCCCTGAAGGACTGGCTGGAATCCCAAGCATAGCAAACAAATCTGCCGCCAGGCAGGGCGAATGGTTTCGCCCGCCTGTGCGGCAGATTGATTGCATTTACAGAGACGCTTATGAGGCATCCAGGTAATAGGTAATCTGATCCTGGTGGGTCTCAATGAGGCCGTTTTTGTATGCCTCGTAGGCGGCCTTCGCCTCCTCTTCCGTCATGCCCGCCTCTTCGTACTCGGTCATGAGAATGGCTTGGAGATTTGCAATGGTCAATTCTTCGTAAAATGATTGCTGCAGAAGCGTCCAATACGTCTCTTCTGTCATGCCGGCAGCTTCCCAATATTCCTCCAGCTGTTCCCGTATCTCAGGATATTCCTCCGCAATACTCTTCTGCTCCGCTATGGCCGCATTTACCTGCTCATCTGTGGCTGTTAAGCCAGCCTGTTCCGCCTCATCCAGCAAAATCAACGACCGAAGGACTCGATCCACCACTTCTTTTTTTGACGGTTTTTCTGTGTGAATGGTGCCATCAGCAGAGTAAGTCATAACTTCTACTTCCTGCCAGTAGGTAACCATGCCTGCTGTGACGTTTCGTTCCTTATATGTTGCTAAAACATCGTCCGAGTTTAGTACTTCTGGAACCATGCGCCCCAGATGCTCTAGTTTGTTCATAACGCCACTGTCGACTGCACCTACAGCTATTACAACAATAATGACAATTAATACAATAGACAAAAGTATCTTTTTTCTCACTATATTTACCACCAAATTCTAGAAGGCTCCCAGCAATCCGGCCCCAACGCCCAAAAGGCCGGACAGGCAGATGATGAAAATGGGATGGGCCTTCCGGAAGGCCAGGAGGAGGGACAGGAGAAAAACACCCAAGGCGACGAGAAAGCCAGGCGTTTGCACCACGTCCAGGCTTACCCCGCCGGGGAAAAACACCGTCAGCCCCACGGACACCACCGCCGCGGCGATGAGCCCCACCACTGCCGGGCGCAGGCCGGACATGCCCCCTTGGACGATGGGGCTGGACCGGAACCGGGCGAAGCACCGGGCTACCAGCGAAATGATGAGAAAAGAGGGGAGGACCACCCCCAGGGTGGCGCAAGCCGCCCCCAGAGGTCCCCCGGTCACCATACCCACGTAGGTGGAGATGTTGACCGCAAAGGGCCCGGGGGTGCTTTCGCTCACCGCTACAAAATCCACCAGTTGAGTGTCCGTCATCCAGCCGTGGCTTGCCACTTCCGACTGAATGAGGGGCAGCATGGCGTAGCCGCCCCCAAAGGTGAAGGCGCCAATTTGAAAAAAGGTCCAAAACAGTTCCCAGAAAATCATACCTGCTTCCTCCCCACTATGGCCGAATGAACGAGCCCGCAGGCAGCGCACCCTAAAATCACCAGCAGCACGTTCACCCGGAACACCGCTGTGGCCCAAAAGGCCGCCCCGGCCAGAAGATAGGAGAAGAGATTCCGGGGACACTGCCGGTACATGGACACCAGAGCTTTGCAAATGAGGGCCAGAACCCCGGCCCGGATTCCGGCAAAGGCATATTGGACCACCCGGTTGCGCTCAAAGGCCTGCAGCACCAGGGAGATGGCCGCAATCATGAGGAAGGAGGGCAGCACCACCCCAGTGGTGCAGCATACCGCACCCCAAAAACCGGCGGTTTTGTAGCCCACAAAGGTGGCCGCGTTGATGGCGATGGGGCCGGGCGTGGACTCTGCAATGGCGATGATATCCAGAATGTCCCCGTCCGTCATCCACTTCCGTCTCTCCACTACCTCTTTTTGTATCAGGGGAATCATAGCGTAGCCACCTCCGAAGGTGAACGCTCCAATTTTGAGAAAGGTCAAAAACAGGGCCCGCATCGTCCCTGGCTGTTTATTCATCACTTCACCGTCCCCACAAGTCATTTCCTCTCCATTATGACACACCTGGGCGCAAATATCAACTGCCGAAACGCAAGGCTCAAGTCAGCAACATTTACTTTTTCTCTCCTGGCGCGGCGCAGCCTGGCTATGCTGGAGGAAGTTTCGTTCAGAAGGAAATATGTTACGTTTTTACCGATCCTGCCTACCGGTCTGTAACTTACCGCCGTTCCTCATCCGCCTCCCTTTGCCCGGCGCCTTCCCCGGGGGAAAGGCACGAGCCGATTGGGAGGCTGCCCCATCCGGAGAAATCTGAACCTGCTCAGTAGCAACGCTCCCCCACAGATGACAGGAGTGATTCCCTGTCGTCTGCGGGGGAGCGTGTCATATATGCGGCTTGGAAGGTTTACAAAAGGGACAGCAGGGCATAGACCCAGTGGGCGAAGACGCCGGCGCACAGGCCGCCGATGGTGTGACAGAGGATGGCACGGCCGGTGAGGTAAGTGCACTTCAAGCTAGACATCATGGCCACGTGGGTGGACAGGTAGCCGCTCCAGCACATGCACATGGCGGTGAAGACGGCAATGTCCTGTGCCCCGGCCAGACCGGAGGACAGAAGGCCGGGCACCAGGCCAATGGCCGCCCCAGCAGCGCCCAGGGCCGTAATGGGGACGGCAATGCCTTCGGCGCTGGTGAAGCCAAACAGCGGCTTCAGGATGAAGGAGAGCTTCTGGCCCAGCCAAGGCAGGACCGCAACGCCCTCATAGGCTGCGCCGGTGTAGACGCCGCCCTCCCCGGGGCCCTTGGTGAGCAGCAGCACGAAGGTGCAGATGAGAAGGACGCCGGGAATGATCTCCACGCCCATTTTCACACCGGAAGCGCCGCCTTCGGTGAGCGCGGCCAGAAGCCGGGCGCCAAAGCCGCCGGGCCGGACAGACCGGGTGGATAGGTCTGCATGCTCGCAGCCCTCCGGGATATCACAGTAGGCCTCTGTGCCGAACACCTTTTTGGTGAAGCGCAGCATCAGCCGGGCGCTGACGATGCTTCCGAACACAGCTCCCAGGTTGCCTACCAGGACCGCCAGGCCGAAGCTGCCGCCGCCGGAGGTCAGCTGCAGGCCCAGCATGAAGGCGGTGATGACTGCGCCCATACCGAAGGCTGTGCCCAGATTGGTGAGAGCGGGAAGCTGATACCGCTTGAAGTACCGGCGGAAGCTGGGATCGTCTGCCAAGGTCAAAATGGCAGGATTGTCAGACAGGTAAGTTGTGACGATTCCAACGGAGGCAGCGCCAGGCAGCCCGTATAGGACGCCCATGAGCGGGGAGAGTAACTTGTTGATGAGAGCCACCACGCCAAACTCCGTCAGCATCGCGCCCAAGGCGCCGGCCAGCACGGCGATGCCCATGATGTACAGCACGGTGTTGATGAGCAGATCAAAGGCGGTATTCATCATGGTGTTAAGTAGGTTGATCATCCCCATTTTATGGCCGATCAGACCAAAAATCAGAATGAAAACGCCGAGAAATACGAAAGCTTCCACGCTGACGGCCTTTTTCTGGCCTGCGGCAGGCTTCGTGCTGGGGGCGGCTTGACTCGCCGGACTTTCCATAGGGAATTCCTCCTCCATTTGGTTTCCTGAATGCAGAACCTATTGTAGAGGATGGAGGCAGAAATTTCAACAAAAATATTCGCGTATGCAAAAGAAATTTTCGTCACTTTGCCCAGGAAACAAAGCTCCACACATCGTGAACACTTGTAGCGGAGCCTGGGCGCTGAAGAAAAGCTTCAGAGCACGATATGGAAGCGTTCTTCCCGTCGGGGATGTACGGCTTCCAAACGCACTGGCGGGGCAGGGCCCTGCCTTCCCCCGGGGGAAGCTATGGGTGCTTCCACGCCAGTCCAGTGGGGTATTGTGATCTCACCGATGGGTCTGACCCTGCGGTGGAATATGATATAAAACGGCGCGCCGCCCGGGGAAGGACGGCGTGCCGGAAAATTTATGATGAACGCTCTCACACGATCCGGCGTGCACCTACGTAACGACTGGCGTAGTAGTCGGAGGAGAGGCTGGAGATTTTGACGTAGCTGCCACCGGCGTGGATGAACTCGCCGCCGCCTACATAGATGCCCACGTGGGAAGCGGGAGCATCGGTGTTGTAGGTCCGCTCGAAGAAGACCAGGTCGCCGGGCTGCAGGTCGGAGTAGCTAACGGCGTAGCCGTTTTCCAGCTGATCGGTGGCGGTGCGGTAGATAGAGTAGCCGCAGGCCCGCATCACATACTGGGTAAAGCCAGAGCAATCAAAACCGCTGGGGGAGGAGCCACCCCACACATAGGGGACGCCCAGATATTCCTTGGCCTTGGCCACAATGGCCTCACCGGCGGAGTAGGAGGATGAAGCATTGCCGGAGGATTCCGATTCGTAGCTTTCGGAGGATTCGGGTTCGGATTCCTGCTCGTAGCTTTCAGAAGTTTCGGGTTCGTAGCTTTCGGAGGACTCAGGCTCAGATTCCTGCTCATAGCTCTCGTAGGACTCAGCCTCGGACTCTTGCTCGTAGCTTTCGGAGGACTCGGGCTCCGCTTCGTAGCGCTCAGAGGACTCGTAAGAGGAGCTGCTGATGGGGTCTCCCCCGGCGAAGTACTTGGGGCTGCTGCTGGAGCCGGTGTTTTCGTAAGGAATCTCGGTGAGATCCACCAGGTCGCTGCGGATGTAACCGGTGCTGCCGTTGTACTGGACCTTATACCAGCCGCAGTTGAAGCCGAAGATGAAGACCTTCGCGCCGCTGCCTGCCTGATCGACAAGACCGGAGGAAGTGGACGGGCCGCTGCGGATATTGGCGAGATAGGGATCGACGGAGCCGTAGCCCAGCTCTATGTTCTCGCGCTCCTTGAAGGTGATATAGTCGGAGTGCATGTAGCCGATCTTCAGATTGTAGTTGACCAGATACCAGTCTCCGACCTGACGGATGACTACGACGTTGTATCCGTTGTGCGCCGTCGAGAGAATATCGGAGCTGGTAGAAGCCTGAGAGCGAAGGCGAAGGCCGCCGCTCGCTTCGACAATGCCGATGCCGGTTTTCAGCTCCGTGGCGCCTGCCGTGATCGCAAGCGCTGCAACAGCGGCGACCGTGGCGGCAAGGATCAACAGGACCTTGATCATCCGTTTCA
>OIAF01000651.1_pt1 | contig 10571 bp, 9 predicted proteins | sample 1580751 | NCBI WGS metagenome assembly OIAF01 (sample SAMEA3882511, study PRJEB24775) | human gut metagenome | biome: human-associated habitat; feature: intestine environment; material: feces | place: Netherlands | collected 2009/2010
GAGAAAAAGTTTCCATTAACGCTTTTTCAACGCCCCCGGGACGAGTTTCCGCCGTAGCATACCCGTCAAACTCCTCCTCGACCGGAGTGCCATCCTTGTATTTATATCCTCCGCTTTGGTTCATCTGAATATTTTCCACATTATCCAAAGAAAAAGTATAGTGGCGCATTCCAACTCCAAACGTAATCCCATCCGCAGAGACCCGGTCGTGCCCTGTATAGTAATCTTGGGCGGAAACAGAAAACACAAACAACAAAGCACTTATGACAACACTAAATATTCTTTTCATAATTTATATTTATTAGTTTTTATATTCTGGGCAATCTGCTATCATACTCAATAAAACATCTACTTGCATCGCCGTTTCCGAAAAAGGATAACGTGTAACATTTGCATAGGAACCGCCCATACTCCTTAAAACGTCCGCAGCGTCTCTATAAGCGTCATTAAACCGTTCGGTTCCAGTATCTTTGGACAAAATACATTCATACAAATTATTAAATGCATCCCGTCCTTCCGATCCTCCTAAATTTTTCTCAAAGCCCGTTGTATTCCCGATTTTCAACCGATACATATACCAGCACAGTTTGGCCTCGATCTCGTTATTGAGCCGCATGCCCCTGTACTCTTCGGGGGTTTTGCCCGAACATTGGTGCGTATGGAAAAGCTCTTCGAGCAAAGTGATATCGTCGAGCCGAGACCCCATCCTGATCTCGAAATCGTCCCATACGGCACCGCCTTCGAAAGTATAGGCAGTCGGAATCATCACCGAACTTCCGAAAAAACCGGTGCGGATCGTTACATTCCCCCGGATTGAACCGATAATCTTCCCGGCCATGCAATCCTGGCGCAACGAATCCAGCAACGGTTCCAGTTTTTCCCTGCTGTCGGAAGCAAGCATTATATTTTCGTTTTCCCGATAACGGGTGTTGGCCGGACTTCCCGGATTAGAGGAGGCACCGCCACCGCCGCCACCGCTGCCCGAAGGGCCCCGATCCTCTTCGGTAGGCTTGACGGGATCCGTATCCGGACGCTCATATTTGATATGGTTTACAGGGTGCTTGGCAGAAACCACAATCGCCTCTATACCGCCGCCGTCAACCGGCTCGCTTTTCTCCGCCTCCGCCTCCGCACGTGTCACCGCTGTTTCCCGGCTGCACACGACACTCAGGCCATCCAGCATTTCGCCCAGGCGGGCGGTATTTTCCGCCTGTGTCCGCGACTTATCGTAAAGGAACGCTTCAGCCTGGCATGCTCCTCCGGCATAACGAACCGCATGAACCGGAAATCCGTCGAGCGAGGTGTAAACCGCCAGCCCGGTGAAATCCCCCTTGGAGCCGCTGTTGAGCAGCCTGTCGTAGTCGTCGGCCGTGCGCCCCGCGGCATAGTCCGGATCGGGAACATAAAAACGCAGATAGCTGCTCATGACACCGCTGCGGGAATCCTTTACGACGACCAGTTTATGGTAGATCGGGGTAAAACGCGGTTCGCCGTACTCGTCGATCCGATAACGAAAATAGCGGAACTCGCCCCGGACAGGCACATCGGTACTGGAAAGCACTTCCCCGGCCGAGACCGTCGCCAGCGACCAGTCGGGCATATAAGTCCCGAGCGTCAGCGTCCCCTCTTCACCCCCGGCTCTGGTCGGTGCCGCAACACGCTCGAAATAACGGCGTGCCTCGGCCACGGACATAGTTTCCGGATTTCCGGCCTGCGCGGTATCATTCGCCGCATGATCGGAACAGGCCGAAAGGGCATACAGGACAACAGTACATCCTGCGGCAATCAAATAGGATCGTTTTTTCACAGGTTGTGGTTTCAGGGTTTCCGTCGTGACGTAAGTTGTTTTAAAATTAACAAATATTTACGACATCCCAAAAACTTCGGATACCCTTACGGTTATTGAGTTAAAAATATAACATAAATCCTTGCTGTTACGGAAATAACAGTTATATTTGCAATGAAAAAACCGCATTTGAATTTTAAACGATAACCACACCATGAACGTACCCGCAAATCTGAAATACTCGAACGACCACGAGTGGTGCCGCGTCGAGGGCGACACGGCCGTAATCGGCATCACCGACTTCGCACAGAGCCAATTGGGCGACATCGTCTTCGTAGACGTGCCGACCGTAGGCGAAACCCTCGCCGCGGGCGAAGTATTCGGCTCGATCGAAGCCGTAAAAACCGTGAGCGACGCATTCCTGCCCATCGGCGGCGAGATCCTCGAATTCAACGACGCCGTGGACGCCGACCCCGCCATCGTCAACAAGGACGCATACGGCGAAGGCTGGCTCGTCAAGGTCAGGATGTCCGACCCGGCCGAGTACGACGCACTGCTGAGCGCCGCGGATTACGAAAAGCTGATAGGCTAAACACAAAAAATAAAAAGCTATGTCTAAAGTTACAGTAGTAGGTGCAGGTGCCGTTGGCGCAACCTGCGCAAATGTGATGGCTTGCCGCGAAGTTGCGAGCGAAGTCGTCCTGATCGACATCAAGGAAGGTCTTTCGGAAGGCAAGATGCTGGACATGTACCAGTGCTCGACGCTGATGGATTTCGACACCAAGCTCGTGGGCGTCACCAACGACTATAAGCAGACCGCCAATTCGGACGTGGTAGTCATCACCTCGGGTATTCCCCGCAAGCCGGGCATGACGCGCGAGGAGCTGATAGGCACCAACGCCAACATCATGAAGGGCGTGATCGAGAACGTGGTGAAATATTCGCCCCGCGCCATCATCATCGTGGTCGCCAACCCGATGGATACGCTGACCTATCTGGCGCTCAAGGCGTCGGGCCTTCCGAAGAACCGCATCATCGGCATGGGCGGCGCACTCGACTCGTCGCGTTTCAAGTGCTACCTGGCCAAGGCTACGGGCGCCAACATCAACAACGTCGACGGCATGGTCATCGGCGGCCACGGCGACACGACGATGATTCCGCTCGTCTCGAAGGCCACCGTCAACGGCGTACCCGTTTCGCAGTTCGCATCGAAGAAAAAACTCGATGAGGCCGTAGCCAACACGATGGTGGGCGGCGCGACGCTGACCAAACTCATCGGCACGTCGGCCTGGTATGCCCCGGGAGCCGCTTCGGCCATGATGGTCGAGGCGATCCTCAACGACCAGAAGAAAATGGTTCCTTGTTCGTGCTACCTCGAAGGCGAATACGGACAGTCGGACATCTGCATCGGCGTACCGGCGATCATCGGCCGCAAGGGCATCGAGAAGATCGTGAAGATCGACCTTTCGAAAGAAGAGGCCGAGAAATTCGCAGCTTCGGCCGACGCAGTCCGCAAGACCAACAACGTGCTCCACGAAATCAAGGCGATTTAATTCCGCGCTGCGACAGATACGAAAGAAAAACGTCCCGGATTTCGGGACGTTTTTCGTATCCGGGATCGGGAGCCGCGAAAAAAGCGCATGCAGCTATGCTGCATGCGCTTTTTCGTATTCCCTTCGGGACGCCGGACGGCCTCCTTTGGGGCATCCCTCTTTGCGGATCAGAAACTGAACTTCGCACCGACGAACCAGCTGCGGGGCAGCGACGGGCCGTAGATGTAGCCCGAATCGCGGTCTACGCCCTTGTCGAAATCCTTCTGGTAGGCGTTGAACAGGTTCTGCACGCCACCGTAAAGCTGCATGGTTATCTCCTTGTAAATCCGCACGTCGTACGACAGGCGAATATTCATGTCGAAGAACGACGGGGTCGAGACGGCCACGTCCTGCGCGACGCCCGACCCGGCCATGTGCTGCACCAGCATCGACCCGGTGCAGGTTCCCGACAGGTCGGCCGTGAAATTCCGCACCGGTTTGAACGACGCGGTGAAATAGCCGTAGGCATCGGGCGTGCGGAACATCCGGCGCACAGGCGGCACCTCTGCGTCCTCGCTCCAGAATTCGGGCTCCTTGTAACGGCTCTGCTGAAGCGTCACGCCCGCCTGCAACTCGAACCAGCGGGTAAAGGCCGCGCGCCCCTCGACATTGAAGCCGCGCACCGTGGCCCCCGAACCGTTGTAGCGTTCCTTGACCTTACCGCCGTCGGCCGCATCGTCCATGTCGCGCAGCGCGAACACATCGTCGAGGATCGTATAGAACCCCTCGACCAGCAGGTTGGTCTGCACTTTCCCGAACGTATGGTAAAGGTCGGCCGAGAGGCTCACGCTGTGCGAGCGCTCCTCCCTCAGGTCATCCGCCAGCCGGATGCGCACCCGCTTACCGCCCACGATGGCGATGTGCATATCCTCATCGAACGCCTGCGGGGCCCGGTAGCCCCCGGCGTAGCTCACGCGCAGGTTCACCGCTTCCGACGGGTTGAAACGCACGTTGACGCGCGGGCTGAAAATCACATGGTCTACGAGGTTGTGCTTGTCGAGGCGGCCGCCGATGAGCAGCGACCATTTCCGGGTCTTCCATTCGTTCTGCAGGTAGCCGCCCACGATATGCACCGTCTGGTCGGTGTGGATATCATAGCCGATCGAACGGTCGCCCAGGTCGTCGTAACTGTACTCCGTACCGAAGGTCAGTTCCGAGGGCATGAACAGCAGCTTCCTGAACTCGTGGATATACTGCATCCCCGCCGCTACGGTCAGGTCGTGCGTCGTCCCGTAGGCATCGGGATCCTGTTTGCTGCCGTAGTAGCTCTTGCGCGCCGTATTCTGAAACGAGGCATAGGCATTGAAGCGGTTGCGGCGGTCGGGCGACGAGATGTCGAACGAAAGGCTGCCCCCGTCGATCGAATGGTCGATCTGCTCGGCGATCAGCGCCTCGTGGGGCGGCCGGTCGAGCATGTCGCCCCCGCGGCGGAATTCGTTGATATGGTGGTACTGCGCCGTGATGCGCGAATAGGCGCCCGTACGGAAGAACGTACGCATGCCCACCGACTGGCTGTTGATGACGGGCACTTCGGTGAAGCCGTCGCCGTCGTGGTCGTAGCCCGAACGGTGGCGGCTCTGGCCGAAGACGCAAAGCCCCGCCCGGCCGCTCTCGGTGACGAGCGAAGCATTGAGCATCGTATTGTTGTCATAGGAATTGCTGCCGCCGATCGAAGTGAGCGTATGCGACATCTGCGCCGAATTGCGCGAAGGCTCCTTCGTAATGACGTTGATCGTGCCGCCGATGGCCGACGACCCGAACAGCGCCGAGCCGCCGCCGCGCAGCACCTCGACCCGCTCGATCATGTTGGCCGGGATCTGTTCCAGGCCGTATACGCCCGTCAGGGCCGAGAATACCGGGTGCGAATCGACCAGGATCTGCGAATAATGGCCGTCGAGGCCGTTGATGCGCACCTGCGTGAAGCCGCAGTTCTGGCAGTCGTCCTCGACACGCACGCCGGGCTGGAACGACAGCCCCTGTGCCAGGCACGAGGCATTGGTCTTCTCGAACAACCCGGCGTCCAGCACGCTCACCAGCGCAGGCGCCTCCCGGCGCAGCCGGGCGGAACGGCTGGCCGATACGACCACCTCGTCCATCGAAATGCCGCTCTGCACCACCTCGAAATTCAGTTCGGCCGTCTGCCCGCGCCTGAGTGTCACCTGCTGCGTCTGCGAGGCATAACCCAACGCGCGGACTTCGAGCGTCAGCGCGCCCTCGGGCAGGTTTTTCAGGAAATAATGCCCCGAAGCGTCGGTCGTGGTGCCGAATGCCGTGCCCGTCACGGCGATGGTCGCATAGGGAATATGTTCATGCGTGTCGCGGTCGACCACATGGCCGAAGATATTGGCGTCGGTACTTTTCTTCGGCGCCTCGACACCAAGTACCAGTACACACCGGCACATGACGAGTGCCAGCAAAATATATTTTTTCATTGCTTGTCAGATAATAAATAGTATGGGCCGGGCTGCATGCACCCGGAATATGAATCAGGAAAATGGAGGGGATCGCCGGTTACGCGACAGGGGGCGCACGCAGCGAAATGCCCGACGCCTGCTCATAGAGTTTGCAGCGGGTTGCCTCGGGCAGCAGCACGGCCAGCATCTCTGCATAGAACGAGTGCACGGTCGGCGCGATGTCGAGGTAGGGGAAGAAATAGAAATCGTCGATGATACACCTGTCGACGATGATCGTATGGGCACCGTTGTCGGGCACCAGATCGCCGCAGTGCGCGGAGAAATGCGCATGGTCTTCGTTGTAGATATGCACCTTCTGCCCCGCGTAGGCCGCGAGCAGAACCAACAGCAGCAAAGCCGCATAGAGTCTTTTGGGTGCGTAGCGTATCATCTTTCCGAGCCAAAGATAGCAATAAAAAAGGGCCGTTCAAAACGGCCCTGCAAAAATACCCTAAAATGGGGATATATGTCGTGTCCACGTACCCGGATGCCGGGAGGCGGACGATGGGCGCCGCCACCCTGCGGATCGGGCGCCTCAGATGCTGATGTCGAGGATCTCGAAATGGATCGTCCCGGCAGGCACCACCACGTCGACGCAGTCGCCTTTCTTGTGCCCCAGCAATGCCTTGGCGATGGGCGTACCGATCGCCAGCTTGCCTTCGCGCAGGTTCGCCTCGTGCTCGGCGACGATCGTGTAGGCCACCTCTTTCTTGGTGTTGTGGTTCAGCAGCGACACCTTGCTCAGTATCTGCACCTTGCTCTTGTCGATCTTCGACTCGTCGATCACGCGGGCATTGGCGAGCGAATCCTCCAGCTTGGCGATACGCATCTCCAGCAGACCCTGCGCCTCACGGGCGGCGTCGTACTCCGCGTTCTCCGAAAGGTCACCCTTGTCGCGCGCTTCGGCAATAGCCGCCGATATCGCCGGACGCTCGACGGAACGCATGTGGTCGAGCTCATCCTTGAGTTTTTTGTAACCTTCCGCTGTCAGATAAATAATCTCTTTTGCCATAATATTAAACGAGTCCGACGCACTTGAATTTCATAACGCTGCGAAAGATTCCGAACATGGGGCCCGTCGAACTCACATTAGGCATCCGCAGATGCCCGTCCCACATCCAAAATCCTCCTGTATTCCCCTTTGCAGCGGGGGAACCCTGTAAAACAAACAACGTAAAAAAATAAGAATCCTGACCGGTGAAGGCCAGAACCCTGTTTCCATTGTATACAGCAAAGATAAAAAGTTATTTTCTAATTTCCAAATCTTTTTTCGCGGCGCATGGCACGGAGTATGCGCCTCGCGCGGGATATGTATATCGTACTCCTGCTCCACTTAGCCTGGGCGCTCATGGCCGTCCCCGTCGTCACGCGCCAGCAACGCGTCCCCGCCTCGGCAGCGACCTGGCTGGCGCTGATCCTGCTGCTGCCCGTCGCCGGCACGCTGCTCTACATACTGGCCGGCTACCGCCGCAACGGCCCCGCGGCGGATTGCCCCGCCTGCCGCGGCGACCGCCTCGAACAGATCATCGCCCACGGATGCGGCACACGCCCCACCCGGTACAACCGCGTCGGGCTGCTCCACAACGGCAACAACGCCTTCACGGCACTGATCGCCTCGTTGCAACGGGCCACGCGCTCGATCCACATGGAGTACTACATCATCCGCGACGACCGCATCGGGCATACCATCGCCGAAATACTGATCCGCAAAGCCCGCGCGGGGCTCGAGGTGCGGGTGATCTACGATGCCGTCGGCTCGTGGCGCCTGAGCCGCAAGACACTGCGCCGCATGCACGACGCGGGGGTCGAGACTGCGGCTTTCGAACCGGTTCGCTTCCCGTGGTTCACCACGCGCGTCACGCACCGCAACCACCGCAAGATAGTGGTCACCGACGGCAAGGTCGCCTACCTGGGCGGCATAAACATCGCCAAATACTACCTCGACGGGGATTACATGGGTAAATGGCGCGACGAACACCTGCGCGTGGAGGGCGACGCCGTGGCCGACCTGCAACGGCTCTTCATCGCCGACTGGGCGCGCGTACGCGGCGAATACCTCGACAGCCGCCGCTACATCGCCCCGCACGGCATCCGGCGGCGGCTGCCGATCCAGCTGGCCTGGGCCGAGGAGGGGCCCTCGCGGCTGACCATCGCCGACGCCTTTGCCTCGGCCATCGTCCGGGCGCACCGCACCGTACGCATCTCCTCGCCCTATTTCCTGCCCCCTGCCATGTTGCTCGACGCGCTCCGGCTGGCAGCGCGCGGCGGGGTGCGGGTACAGGTGATGATCCCCTCGTGCAGCGACTCGCCGTTCACCGACCTGATTTCCGACTCCTACATCGGCGACCTGCTCGACGCCGGGGTCGAACTCTACCGCTACGACAACGGCTTCCTGCACGCCAAGCTGCTGATCGTCGACGAGGATACCGCCTCGGTCGGCACGGCGAACATGGATTACCGCAGCCTGCTGGACAACCTCGAAGTCACGGCTTTCATCCGCGACCGGAGCGTCGTGCGGGCACTCTCGGCCACCTACGACGACGACCTGGCCTCGTGCCGCCGGATCGCGCGGGAAACATGGCGGCCCGCGGCGTGGCGGCGCACATTGGGCGACGCGCTGCGGCTGGTCTCGCCCCTGATGTAGCGCAAGCCGCGGATCGGCATTTCCGCACCGGGCCCGGCGCGCAGCCCCCCTGATTTCCGTAATTTTTCCCTCTCGCCGCCTGTCTGCCCCCACCGCCGGGCAGAGGCTCCCCTCCGTCCGCCACCGGCGCCGGAAGCACCTCCGGCCACGGATTCGGATGCCGCCGTGCGGCATCCCGGGAGGCCCGCAGGCCTCCCGCCCGGGCGGGAGCGGGAAATACGGCGCGGCACCTTATTGTTACGCACAATAATTTTTTTTGGAAATCGTTAATTTATGCGTAACTTTGCGCGATAAAGCGCCGTAAAAGATTTATCAATGAAGCAGACTTTTTTATACGCCGTGTGCGGGGTGATTCTGGTCACCGCATTTAGCGGATGCGCAGGCATCAACTCCCTGCTCAAAAGCGGACAACCCGAACTGATTTACAGCAAGGCGCTGGAGTACTACCAGAAAGAGAAGTGGTCGCGTGCCTCGACGCTCTTCGAGGGCGTCCAGCACTACTACATCGGCACGCCGCGCGAAGACAGCGTCTCGTTCTTCAACGCCCGCTGCAAGTTCAAGAACCGCGACTATGACACCGCCTCGGCCCTGTTCGACGATTTCCGCCGCAAGTTCGGCCGCAGCGCCTTCATCGAAGACGCCGAAGGCATGTACGCACTCTGCTTCTACTATCTTTCGCCCGGCCCTTCGCGCGACCAGACGATGACCGGGCAGGCACTGATCGCCATCAACGAGTTCATGTCGCGCTACCCTCACAGCGACCGCGTCGAGGATTTCAAGCAGATCAACGGCGAACTGACGCAGCGCCTGCACGACAAGTCCTACCTGAACGCATACACCTACTATAAGATAGGCCGCTACAAATCGGCCATCGTATCGCTGAAAAATGCGCTCAAACAATTCCCGGACAGCAATCACCGCGAAGAGATCATGTACATGATCGTGGACGCCAGCTACCGCTTCGCCAACAACTCGATCGCCAACAAGCAGACCGACCGCTATCTCTCGATGCTCGACTCCTACCTCTCGTTCAAGGAGGAGTTCCCCGAATCGAAATACACCAAGGAGGTCGACCGCATGGCCAAGCACGCACGGGACTACCTCGACCGCAACAAGAAGGACGAAGACAAAGACAACAACATATAACAATGGAAATCAAGAAGAACATCCCCAACAACACCATCACGCGCAAGCTGGTGGATCTGGACAAGGAAACGGGCAACATCTACGAAACGGTGAACATCATCGCCCGCCGTGCCAACCAGATCTCGACCGAACTGAAGACCGAGCTCAGCCGCAAGCTCGCCGACTTCTCTTCGCCGACGGACACCATGGAGGAGACCTTCGAGAACCGCGAGCAGATCGAAATCTCGCGCTACTACGAACGCCTGCCCAAGCCTGCGATCATCGCCACCGAGGAGTTCCTCGACGGCGAACTCTTCTACAAAGAGAACAAAGAGGCCAAGGAGTCCTAACGATACCGCCATGAATTTGCAGGGAGGTGGCATACAGGGCCCCGGCGCAGGCACTGCCTGTCCGGCCGAAGGATTGGCCGGACGGCACATACTGCTGGGCATCACGGGAAGCATAGCGGCCTACAAGGCGGCTGTGCTCTGTCGTTTATTGAGGACGGCGGGCGCCGAGGTGCGTGTCGTGATGACCCCGCTGGCCAAGCAGTTCATCACCCCGCTGACGATGGCCACGCTCTCCAGGAACCCGATCCTCGTGGAGTTCTTCGACCCCGAGAACGGGGCCTGGAATTCCCATGTCTCGCTCGGCGAGTGGGCAGACTGCTACCTGATCGCCCCCGCCACGGCCAATACGCTGGCCAAAATGGCATGCGGCATCGCCGACAACCTGCTGCTGACGACCTACCTCTCGGCCCGCTGCCCGGTGGTCGTCGCCCCCGCCATGGATCTGGACATGTACGCCCACCCCACGACCCAGGAGAACCTGCGCCGGCTGGCCGGACACGGCGTGCGGATCGCCGAACCCGCCGAAGGGGAGCTCGCCAGCGGGCTCACGGGCAAGGGACGCATGGCCGAACCGGCCGACATCGTCGCATTCGTCGAAGCCCTTCTTTCCGAAAAAAAAAA
>OIAF01000654.1_pt1 | contig 10536 bp, 9 predicted proteins | sample 1580751 | NCBI WGS metagenome assembly OIAF01 (sample SAMEA3882511, study PRJEB24775) | human gut metagenome | biome: human-associated habitat; feature: intestine environment; material: feces | place: Netherlands | collected 2009/2010
TCTCATCCAGAAAGCCGCACGAGATTGCCGCGCAGATCTCATCCAGCACGAGCAGCCGCGCGTGCTCCCGCACGGCAAAGCCGGTTGCCGCATCGAAGGTGCGGGTGAGCGCGTCCGCTGTCTCCCGCTTCTCCGCATCCGTCATGCGGAACGAGAACTTGCCGACCGGATTGGCTGCCATAACGGTCACATCAGGCAATTTCGCCAGCACGCGGCACTCGCCCGAAGTCCCATCCTTGAGAAACTGCGCGAACACGACCTTGTTTCCGCGGCCCGCGCAGCGCACGGTCAGTCCGACCGCCGCCGTGGTTTTGCCCTTGCCGCCGCCGCAGTACAGGTGAATGAGTCCTGTCATGCTTTTCCCTCCATTATACGGTAAATCCACTCCATATCGAGCGATTTTCGCACCGAATCCGCCAGTTTGTCGTACTGCTGTTCCTTGTAGGCGTGCGTATCGAGCGCTTTATCGGTCAGCGTCACGCCCTTCTTCTTCGCCAGTGCCTGCGCCGTCCGCAGCGCCGCCTCCGGCGCATCGAACACACCGTGCAGATAAGTGCCGAAGGCGTTTTCCGTCTGACAGCCGTCCTCGATTTCGCCTTCCCTGCGAAGCAATCGAACGAGCGGCTTTGCACTCGCATCGCGCACGGTTTCGCCCATGTGAATCTCGTAGCCCTCGACCGCCAGACCGCTCAAATCGGACAGCACGCCGTCAATCTCCAGCAGCGTGCCGCGCGTCTGCGTCGTGGTCTTGCTCGGGCGGAACACCGTGTCGATCGGCAGCAGGTTCATGCCGCGCAGACTGCCGCCGCCCTCGGTATTGTCCGGATCGGAGACCGTGCGTCCCATCATCTGATAGCCGCCGCAGATGCCGAAAACCGGCGTGCCTGCCGCGTGCGCCTTGAGAATCTGCGCCTCCATGCCGCTCTCGCGCAGCCACCGCAGGTCTGCCAGTGTGGACTTGGTGCCCGGCAGGATAATCAGGTCGGCTCCGGCAAGCTGCGCCGGTTTGTCCGCATACGCGACACTCACGCCGGATACACGCGAAAGTGCGGAAAAATCGGTGAAATTGGACAGTCGCGGCAGCTTTACAACCGCAATGTTTACCAGTGCGGGAACAGCCTTTGTGTCCAGACGCTCGGACAGGCTGTCCTCATCGTCGATGTCAAAATGGCCGTACGGCACCACGCCGATGACCGGCTTGCCGGTCAAATCCTCAAGCTGCGTCAGACCCGGCCGCAGAATCTCCACGTCACCGCGGAATTTGTTGATGATGAGACCGTGAATGCGTGCCTGCTCGTCCTCATCGAGCAGCTTGACCGTGCCGTACAGCGACGCGAACACGCCGCCGCGGTCGATGTCACCGACCAGCAGAACGGGTGCACCCACCAGCTTCGCCAGACCCATATTTACAATATCATCCTGCTTGAGATTGATCTCCGCCGGACTGCCCGCACCCTCGATCACGATAATGTCGTTCTCGGCGGCAAGGCTGTCAAATGCGTCCTTGATAATGGGCAAAAGCGCCTTTTTGCGGCCCCAATACTCCCGCGCGGTGCGGTTTCCCTGCGCCTCGCCCATGATGATGACCTGCGAGCCAACGTCGCTTGTCGGCTTGAGCAAGATCGGGTTCATGCGCACATCGGGCGCGATGCCCGCCGCCTCGGCCTGCACGACCTGTGCGCGGCCCATCTCTTTGCCGTCCGCCGTGATGAACGAGTTGAGCGCCATGTTCTGTGACTTGAACGGCGCAACGCGGTAGCCGTCCTGCCGGAAAATCCGGCACAGGGCCGCGCAAAGCAGGCTTTTGCCGGCGTTTGAGCAAGTGCCCTGTATCATGATAATTTTTGCCATTTGCAAACCTCCCGCATAATGGAAAATGTCACTGCCCTTGCGCCCGCGGCGCTGTCAAATCCGCACAAAGCGCGTACCTTCGTTCTCCATTATCCATTTTCAATTATCAATTTGATTGCGTTTAGCAAGCACTTGCTTGCTTCTCTCGTTTTTACGGCAACGCGATAGTATCCTGCCGAAAGTCCGCGATAATTATCGCAGTTTCGTATCATTATGCCGTGCTCCGCGAGTTTCTCGTGCAGTCCGGTATCGTTTGAACGGAACAGCAGGAAGTTGGCCTCGCCCGGAAAGACTTTCAGTCCGCAGGCTGCAAGTCCGTCGGATAAAAACCTGCGTTCCTCTGCAATGCGTTTGGCGGTCTCGGCGGCCCAGTCCGGCTCGTTTGCCGCCGCGGCGGCGCACGCCTGCGCGATGACCGACACGTTCCACGGCTGTCCGGCATGGTATAATTTCTCAATCAGCGCCGCGTCAGCCGTCATGCACCAGCCGAAGCGCACACCGGGTACGGCGTACATTTTCGTGTACGCGCGCAGGATAATCAGACCGGGATTGGATTCCAGCAGGTCTTTCCGTGTGTGCCGCTCTGCGTCTGTCAGAAAGTCGTTGAAGCACTCATCCACGACCAGTTTTGCGCCGTTTTCTGTGCATTTTCGGACGATTTCCCGCAGAAGTTCCGGTTGGGCGGTTCGCCCGGTCGGATTGTTTGGATTACAGAGATAAACCGCATCCAAATCCGGTGAAATCTCGTCCAAAATGCGCTCTGTGAGCGCAAAACCGTCCGTTTCCCGCAGATTATGCACCCGAATCTCCGCACCTGAGAGCGTGCGCTCGTACTCCGCAAAGGTCGGTGCGGTGAGAAGTACCTTGCGCGGTTTCAGCACCGCCGCCAATCGGTCGAGTACATCCGCCGCACCGTTGCCGCAGTACAGAAAATCCGGATTGACGCCTTCTCTCGCACCAATCGCCTGCCGCGCGGCGCGGCAAAACGGGTCGGGATACTGCGTGCAGTTATCCACAGCCCTGTGCATGGCCGCGCGTACCGCGTCCGGTATGCCGAACGGATTGATGTTCGCGGACAGGTCGAGCGGCGCGAAGCCGTGGCGGTCGATGTAGGTTTGGATGTCGCCGCCGTGGACATAATTAAGCATTTTTTCATCCTTTCAAATGCGAGTTTTCTCTCCCGCATAGCATCCTAACTTTTTACGATCAGGCGGATTACACAGCACAGCACCAGCGCAAACACGCTTGCCGCCGTCATCAGATCGACCGCTGCGAGAATATCCGTGCGGTCTACACGGCGCATCGGATCACCGAAGGCGGCTTTTTTAACGATTTTGCCGAAGTAGCTGGCATCGCCGCCGAGCTGGATGTGCAGCGCACCCGCGCACACAGACTCGGTCTGACCGGCGTTCGGACTCTTGTGTTTGCTGCGGTCACGACGGTAAATTCGGAGCGCGTTTCGGTTATCGAGGTGCAGCATGCCGGCACCGGCGATCATACACAGTGCGGACAGTCTGGCAGGGATAAAGTTGAAAAAATCGTCCATTTTTGCCGAAAACTTGCCGAAATACTCGTATTTATCGTTATGATAGCCGACCATGGAATCCAGCGTGTTGACCGCCTTGTACAGCATGCCGAGCGGCGCTCCGCCGATGAGCATGAACACGAGCGGCGAGACCACACCGTCCGTCAGGTTTTCAGCCACGGTCTCGACAGTAGCCTTGATAACGCCCTCCTCGGACAGCTCTGCGGTGTCGCGGCCGACGTACCACGCGATGGCCTTGCGCCCCTCCTCGAGCGACTGCTTGACCGCGCCGTAGACATGATAACCGGCGTCCGCAAGGCTTTTTCGTGCGAAAATCATCCAGCAGAGCAGCGTTTCGGCGGCAAAACCGAGCCAGAAGTTCACATGATACAGCCAGCGCAAAAGGAAAAACGGCACGGCAAAGCTCACGCCGCAGGTGATGAGCCAGAGTACAATTCCAGCGAATGTCAGTGACGCAGGCGTTGCGGGAAAGATGCGGCGCAGAACTTTTTCGGTTCCTGAGATGAGTTTTCCCACCGCACATACCGGATGCGGCAATTTTTTCGGGTCTCCGAGCAGCCAGTCGAGCGCGAAGCCGAGCAGCACGGCAAGGGTTATCGTCATGGTTGTTCTCCTTTGATGAATTGCGGCACGCCTGCAATCACGCGCACGACTGCGTCTGCTTTCTGTGCTAAAGCACAGCACAGACGACCAACCGCTTCACGCCAGTTTTCGTCCGCACGGTCGATGGGAACGATGCCGCAGCCGATCTCATCGCAGGTGATAACGTGTCCGCACAGCGTATCTGCGAGCGACAGCGGGTCTTTGTCTTCCTTTAGCATTTTCCGCACGATTTCGTGCAGATTTTCAATCCTCGGCAGGTCTGCATACAGGTTTTCGGCAACTTTTCGTTTCCCCTGATATGCCCCGCCAATGATGAGCACGGTCATAAAATCAGCCCTCCAATCGCTGCTGCCGCAAGCGTGATCAATTCCGACAGCGAGATGCAGAATCCTGCCAGGTCTCCGGTGACACCGCCGAACACGCAGCGGCTTATGTGCTCATGCACAGCATACCACGCAACGAGCACGATAACGAGCACTTTTGCCGCAGCAAGCGCGTGCGGTACGCGGTATATCCACAATCCGAGAAGCACCGCAAACAGAACAAATTCAGCAACTAACATGCGCGATACCGCGCGTTTATCGCTGTTTTCTGCAAATATATGTGCAAGTCCGCTGTCTTTTGCGCACGGTGACGCAACCACCTTGCGGCCGCCCATTGCCCGTGCGAAAGCAAATCCTGTGCATGCCAGCGGAAGAAGCACAGGCCGGTCGTAAATCTGGGCAAAACACCCGACCTCGGCCAGCAGGAATGCCATCAGCCAGAGCGGCCCAAACGCGCCAACGTGCGGGTCCTTGAGTATGGCCAGCCGCTTTTCCCGGTCGCCGAACGAGCACAGCGCGTCGCAGGTGTCGCACAGGCCGTCCAGATGAATGCCGCCGGACACTGCCAGAGGAATCAGTGCTGCGATCACAGCGTAAAACACGCCTGCCGCGCCGAAATGCACGCAAAATGCGAACCAGAACCACTCTATCGCACCGATCAGCACACCGATGAGCGGCAGGAAGCCAAGTGCCCACCGCATGGTCTGTTTTTCCCAGTTCACCTGCGGAACAGGTATCGCAGAGTACATTGAGAACGCGACCAAAAGTCCGCTGATTACACTTTTCACGGCTGTTTTCCCTCCTTTACCGGCAGTAAAATACCGCATACCGATTCATATACCGCGTCTGCTTTCCCAGTTAATTTTTGGTGCAGTTCTCCCAAAATCCGAATATACTGCATAGTCTCCGGCGGATACGGCACGCCGTCCGCAAAGATTTCGTTGGAAACGATAACCAGCGTTTCACAGTATTTTTGCAGATTATCCACGCCTGCAACAATGCTGTCGAACGCCGATTCTGCACCTGCGCCTTCCGGCGCAAACAGCTCGTTTGCCAGCAGATTGCCCAAATCCTCGAGCAAAATTCCGTCGTATTGCCGAGAGAGCCTGAGATTCGCTAAATCAAGTGTTCTCTCTACCGTAGCGAACCCCTTTCCCGCACGAAGCGCCCGATGCCGCGCAATCCGCGCCTCTGCGGACTTGCCGAACGGCTGCATGGTCGCCAGATATAATCGGCTCTGTGCTTTTTCACACACCAGCCGTTCCGCGTGCTCCGACTTGCCCGAAGCCGCTCCGCCGGTCACTAAAATCAGCATTTTCGCTCCCCTTTCTGAATTAGGCTTGCAATCCGCTCTGATTTTCGATACAATAATTTTATCCGAGTAAGTTGAGGTAAGAAAAAATGGAGCTGCATTACAATATCACCAAACAGGATTTCATTGATTTTAATTTGAATTATTACAACAATAATGCGATTGTTCAACGCAGTATTCGCACCATGAGAATCGCCACTGCGGCTATTGTCATTCTCGGCGGCAGTGCGCTCATGTACTGGCTGCACACGCTCACGCCGGTTTCCATCGCGGTTTACGTTGCGCTCGCTGCCGTCTGCTTCTGGGGTACACCGCGCTATATGCGTCATAAAATGATCAAAAATATCGAGAAAATTCTCAGAAACGCAAAGAACAAGCAGCTTTGCGGACCGAAAACGCTCACGCTGCGTGAAAGCGAATTCGAGCTGTCCGGCGAGAACGAAGATACCGTTTACCAGTATTCGGCCGTTCAGCGTACCGCAACCGACGACAAGCATTATTATATTTTTGTTGATGAATTCTCCGCGGTCATCGTGCCGTTCTCAGCGTTTGAAAACGATGCGCAAAAGCAGGAGTTCTACAACAAAATCACCGCAAATATCGCAGATGAAGCCCTGAAATGCTGAAAATCCGAACCGCAAGCACCGAGTTAACGCTCGGTGCTTTTTGCTGCACGCAGCATTCCTGTAAAGAATGCAGGCAGATAGCATTTATCGGCGTTACACACAATATTTATGCAAAGAATTTGTGCTATCTGTCAGACAAACAACTACTTTTGCGGCTGATATGCCTCCATTCCAATGTCCGCGAAGCTCACCATTTCCCGATATGGCGCCAGCGCCAGATCCAAAAGCGCAACGCCGGCCGCCGCGCCTGTCCCCTCCCCGAGGTGCATGCCCGCCGTCAGGAACGGCCGCTTGCCGAGTGCATCGAGCAGCAAAATGCTCGCCGGTTCGTCCGATCTGTGCGCTGCGACCATAAAATGCACAGACTGCGGACACAATCGCACGGCGAGAAGCGCCGCCGCGCACGAAATCACGCCATCTAGCACGACCGGAATGCGCTGCGCCGCCGCACCCAGATACAGACCGCACAAACCCGCGATATCCAAACCGCCGACCTTGTGCAGCACGTCGATCGAGTCATTCGAGTCGGGTTTGTGAAGCGCCAGCGCCGCCTCGATCACTGCGATTTTTCGCTCCAGCCCGGCCGTTGACAGACCCGCTCCGCGTCCTGTAACCGCCGCAGCCTCCACGCCGGTGAGCGCCGCCGTGACTGCCGCGCTCGTAGTCGTGTTGCCGATGCCCATTTCGCCGCCAATAAGCAGCGAATATCCCTTTTCGGCACACATTTCCGCCATTTTAATGCCGATTTCGACCGCTTCGAGCGCCTCTTTCCGCGTCATGGCAGGCTCATGCGCAAAGTTTGCAGTTCCGCGCCGAACGGCAAATTGCAGCACTTTTTCGCTCTTTATCGGCTGTGCAACACCGATATCGACCGGAAACACGTCCATTCCGAGCTGTTTTGCCATCAAACACACGGTGGACTCGCCGCGGCCCATATTTTCCGCGACCGTGGCTGTCACCTCCTGCCCGCACTGCGTCACGCCCTCGGCGACCACGCCGTTGTCCGCGCAGAAAACAACCGCCGCGCGTCTGGAAATATCCGGCACCGGCTGACCAAGAATACCCGCAAGCTGCACAATCGCATCCTGCAGAAGACCCAGTCCACCGAGCGGCATGGCAATATTTGCAAAACGGTTTCGCGCCGCCGTCATGCTTTTCTCATCCAGCGGCCGGATGGCAGAAATAGTCTGTTCAAGTGTCATTTTCCGCTCCTTTCTGCGCATTTCCGGACAAAATTCGCTGCAATTTCAGTTTTCGCACGGAAATACAAATGCGGAAATCCTGCATAGAGCGTGTCCGACGCAAAGCCGCAGTCCCACGCGCGCCCGTTTGGCTTGACCGCGCGAAAATCTGTGCCATTATCCACAGCCTGTGCATAATGGAACTCGTGCACAGGAAATTGTCCACCGGCTTCGCACAGCAGGTTATCACTGTTTGCCGTGAGCGTGACATAGCCGAACGGCTGCAGCCTGTGCGTCATGTGCGCCGAAGTCGGCAGCACGCCTGCCATTGCCGCGCCGTCGAGCGACTGCAGCAGATAAAGAAATCCGCCGCATTCTGCAACTGTCGGCAAACCGTTTTGAATCGCTGTTTTGATAGAATTTCGCATGATTTCATTCTCTGAAAGCTGTTTTTCATACAATTCCGGATAGCCGCCGCCAAGGTACAGACCGTCGATATTCTCCGGCAGCCGCTCGTCTGTGAGCGGCGAAAACGGCACAAGCTCTGCCCCCAGTTCACGCAGCACATCGAAGTTATCCTCGTAATAGAAGCAGAATGCGCGGTCCTTGGCTACCGCGATCCGCACCGGAAAATCGGTCACACGAGCGAGCGGCATGTGCGTATCGGTCAGCGGTTTCGCCGCCTGTGCTAATGCACACAACGCGCGAAGGTCAATGCCTTCCTCTGCCGCATCCGCGAGCCGATCAATTTTCTCACGCAGGTCGGACAGCTCGTCCGCCGTCACCAGACCAAGATGGCGGTCAGGTATTTCGGCCTCCGGAACCGGCGGCAAAAAGCCGAGCACAGGCAGCCCCGCTTTCTCTGCGATTTGTTTGTAAAACGAGTACATTCCCGCCGAAACGCCGTTTAAAATCACTCCTGCGAGCGTATTTTCCGCAAATGTGTGGAACCCGTGAATCTGTGCCGCAAGCGACAGCGACTGCCCCTTAGGCCGCACGATCAGCACCGCAGGCGTGCCGGTTGCGCGGGCCAGATGCGCCGCCGAAGCCGTATCCGTCGTACCGGAAACGCCGTCGTAAAAGCCCATGACGCCCTCGATCACGCCGAGACCGTCCGGCTGGATATGCCGCGCAAGCTGACTGCGAATACCGGCCTCGTCCTCGAAAAACAGGTCTAAATTGCGGCTCGGAACGCCCAAAACCGCCGTTTGGAACATCGGGTCGATGTAGTCCGGACCGCACTTGAACGCGTTGAGTTTTACGCCGCGGCGCTGCAGCGCCCGCAGAATCGCGGTCGTGACCGTCGTCTTGCCGCAGCCGCTGCCGGTGCCCGCAAGCAGCAGTCTTGGTGCATTATTTTGTGTCATTTGCGGCCCTCCCGGACAGAATAAACACCGGATTGTTCGCAGTCAGCATGGTGTACGCGCCGACCGGCTTGCCGCGCGTGGCTGCCAGCTGTGTGACCTCGATGTCAGAAAACCCCAATTCTTTCAAGGCCGTCTGCGCCGCAAACAAGGTCTCAAGCGCAATCGCGTTCACGACCACGCGGACTTCCGGATTTTTCTCCCTGGCAAGTGCCAGAATCTCCCGCATTCTGCCGCCGCTCCCGCCGACGAACACGCAGTCCGGTGCCGGAAGGTTCTCCAGTGCCTCCGGCGCAGGTCCTTCAATGATTTTCACATTGTATCCGCCGAGTTTTATGCGGTTTTCGTGCAAGAGCGCGACCGCTTCCGGCTTTCGCTCGACGGCGTAAACCGTGCCATCGCTGGCCTTGCGCGCCAGCTCGAGCGTGACCGCGCCGGTGCCCGCACCCACGTCCCAGACCGTGTCGGTCGGTCGGACAGTCAGGCGATTCACCGACACCCACCGAACCTCTTCCTTGGTCATCGGCACCTTTCCGCGCGTGAGCATTTCATCTCGAATCGGTTCGTTTTTGTTCGCCGCACGCGGGTTTTCGATCAGCAGAACCGCTAAATCCGGGCATGAAAGCTGCGCGATCTCTGCGGCTGTGCCGTGCACAATCCGCTCATCTTCCGCGCCGAGATTTTCCCCGAGATGAACAGGCAGCGCGCCCAATCCTGCGTCCGTAAGGCTGTTGCAAACCGCCTGCGCGTTGTTCTCGCCGCCGGTCAGCGCAAATGTTGCCGCATGGTAACTTACGGCACCGAGAATATTTCCTGTGCGACCGTGCAGACTCTTAAAGCACAGATTTTCGTAGGAAATACCGCATTTCGCGCACATATACTGCATACTGGACAATCCCGGCACGAGCGTTACCCCGCCGTACGGCAGGAGCCGCTCGCGCAGCTTTCCGGCCGCGCTGAAGAATCCCACGTCGCCGGAAACGAGCAGCGCCGTGTGCCGGGCATTGCCGGAAATTGCCCGCTCAGCCAGCTCGGAGAACGCGCAGACCTCCGCCTTGGGCGACAGTGCCGCCAGCCGTTTTGTCGCGAACACCGCCTCCGCCGTTTCCAACGCGCGAACCGCTTCGCCGGTCAGCGTGTCCGCCGTGCCCATGCCCGCACCGATGATGGTGAATATACGCTGCACTTTTTCCGACTGTAAGCCGAGCAAATCCGCGAGAAATGCCTGCATTTCCGCCTGATTTTTGCCGTTTTCCACACGCGGACGCGCAATGACCAGTACCTTTGCGCCGACCTCCTCGGCTGCCGCGACCTTCTCCGCAAAGCCGCCGGACACGCCGGTGTCCTTGGTCACGAGGATTTTTGCGCCGGTCTCGCGCAGCAGCGCCGCGTTCATCGCCTGCGAAAACGGGCCCTGCATGGCGATGATGTGCGCGCCCGGGAAGCCGAGTGCGGCGCACTTTTCAAGAACCGACGCGGTCGGCAGCACGCGCGGGAACAGGCGCGTTTGGAAGTCCTGCACCGCCGTGTACGCTTCCAGTTCTTTACTGCCTGTGGTGAGCAGGACCTTGCCCGGATGCGCGTTCAGCCAGTCAACTGCAGTGGCTGTGTCCAGCACGATTTCGCAGTTCTGATAAGGCAGGACAGGCCGCAGCAGCCGCTCGTAGCGTGCGCCCGATTTCGCACAGGCCGCCCGCAGATTGTCGGTCACAGCCGCCGCGTACGGATGC
>OIAF01000661.1_pt1 | contig 10435 bp, 5 predicted proteins | sample 1580751 | NCBI WGS metagenome assembly OIAF01 (sample SAMEA3882511, study PRJEB24775) | human gut metagenome | biome: human-associated habitat; feature: intestine environment; material: feces | place: Netherlands | collected 2009/2010
AGCACATGGTTGAGATGCGGCTTTGCTCGGAGAAATGGAAATACTGATATGAATAGAAACCACCGCTGGGAGGAAAGCTCTCGGCGGTGGTTTTGGTTTGTGTATTATTTTGCGGAGATGTTTCCGCTTTCTGATTTTTTGATAAGACCTGCGGTGAGAGCTTTTTTCAGGGTGTAGCTTATTACGCTCTCCGTTGTGCCTACGGCTCTTGTGTAGCCGAATTTCTTGGCTGTTTCTCTTACGAGGTCGGTTTCTGAAAGGCTTATCTGCTGGCAAAGCACTTCTTTCACGGCGTTTATTATCTCCTCGGAGGGGATATCCTCCATGCTTCGCTTGTTGGTATCGTCGCTTGTGCGATAGATAGAATAGCTTTCAGGGGATTGCCCCTTTTTCCAAAGGAAAACTCTGTTTTCATCGGCTGTGGCGAATGGTGAAACACCTTGTGCGGCATCGGCAAAGATGCTTTCCACTCTTGAGCCGCTTCGTGTTATGCCCCATGCGGTGAAAACTTTTCTCATGAAAAGCTTCTCGCTTATTGGTGCTTCGACAGCAATTATCTTTTCGGCTGTTTCCCTTATTTTCTGCTTATTTTCGGGCTTATAAAAGTCATCAGATGTACCCATTATGCCAATATCTGCGGTCACATAGGGCTGTGCAAAGGCTGATGTGAGGGCGGAAGCTTCTTCTCTTTCAAACTGCGATGTGGAATAGACGGCAGGCTTTGAGGGGGGAGCGGTTTCGGCTTCATGCTTTGGTGCGCTGTCTATGGCGGCTTTTATGTTTCCCAGAACTCGGTCCTTATCGTCAAACCAATCGAGCGTCCACACTCTCAGGATATTCCAGCCAAGACCGTTAAGCACGCTTGGCTGTAGGATAAATCTATCCTGTGCGGTTGAGCTGTGGAGAGTGTTTTCACCATCAAGGAGTATGCCCAAGAGATACTCCTTTTCGTTGTCAGGGTCGATTATGCCGATATCAACTTTGAACTCGGAGCTTCCGATGTTGCATTTTACCCCATAGCCAAGCTCTTTTATGGCTTTTGCGATACACTCTGTTACAGTGCTGTCGCTTGTGCTTTTTGTGGTGCTGTGGGCTGTTACGGCAAGCTTTCCACGCTCGGCAAACTCCAGGAAGCCTTTAAGTCCTGCAACGCCCTCGGAACGTGTTCTTGAAAGGTCTATCTGCTCAGGACGGAGGACAGACTAGACTATCATGGCTTTTCTTGCACGGGATATTGCTACATTAAGTCTTCGCCAGCCGCCGTCACGGTTGAGAGGGCCGAAGTTCATTGAAACTTGTCCCTTTTCGTCAGGACCATAGCCGATGGAGAAGAGTATAACGTCACGTTCGTCGCCCTGAACGTTTTCAAGGTTTTTGATGAAGACCGGCTCTGGTGACTTTCTGTCAAGCTCTTCAAGCTCAGGGTGGTTTGCCCACTCTTCGCAGAGCATATCGTCAATGAGATTTTGCTGAACGGAGCTGAATGTTACAACACCTATGCTGTCATTGCGGAGCGTTTCGTCGCTCATGCGTCTTATTATCTCGTCAACAACGGCTCTTGCTTCCGCCTTGTTCTGCTTTGTTCTGCCCTTGTCATAGTGACCCTCGGGGTGGATAATGCTCACCTTTGAAATGAGGTCGTTATGGGACGGGAATGTGAGAAGCTTATTGTCATAGTATTTCATGTTGCTGTAGGCAATAAGGCTCTCGTGGCGTGAACGATAATGCCATTTGAGATACTGCTGCGGCATGGAGATAGCAAGGCAATCGTCAAGGAGGCTTTCAAGGTCTTCTTTTTCGCTGTTTTCTTCGTCTATCCGATTTGAGGAGAAGAAGTTTGTTGGTGGGAGCTGTTTAGGGTCACCCACAATAACAACGTTCTCGCCCCTTGCGATAGTGCCTGCGGCTTCGGCTGTTGGCAGCTGTGAAGCTTCGTCAAAGATAACAAGATCGAATTTCGGGAATGACGGGTCTATATACTGTGCAACTGATATGGGGCTCATGAGCATACAAGGGCAGAGCTTGCGGAGAAGATTTGGTATCTTATCGAAAAGGCTTCTAAGCGACATCATTCTGCCGTTGCTCTTTATGGCACGTTTGAGTATGCCCATTTCAGAGGTGGAAGCGCAGGCTGAGCCTTGGGCAGGTATTTTTGCGGAAAGACGAGCCAAAAGCTCCTGTATAGTCAGGCGTGAGAATTTATCGAGAGTGTCTTTGAACTGTGTGATAAGGTCGTTTGCACTGTTACTGCTGAACTGGCTAAGACGTTTATCGCTGTTTATTATCATAAGTGCAAGCTGATAGTTTAGCGTGCAGGAGAATGCTTTTTCTACGTTTTCGCTGTCAACATTGCCTGTGCGGTAGCTTTCGCTGACACCTGAAAGTCCGTTGTCTGAAAGCTCTTTGTCAACGCTGTTGAACTGGGCGGCGTATCTAAGCTTATCTGCGTTTTCGGCATAGGTATTAAGCTTTTCTGCAGATAAGCCAAGCCAATCTGCACTTGCTTCTATGTCGGTCATGTTGGCTGAGAAGCTGTCCTCAAAGGCTGAAAGCTTTTCAAGGAACGAGGAGAGAGCCTGTCCTTCAGATGTGCAGTTTGCTTTTCCGATAGTCTGAGCCATTTGTGCAGGGTCAGCACCCGCTTTCTGTTTAATGGCATTCATAATGCTGTCGGTTTTTGAAACGGCTTTTTCAAGGGCATTCCAATCGGTCTGCTCGTTCATGTAAATACCTGTGAGAAGCGCTGTTACATCTGACGGCAGGCTTCGCAGAAAGTCTTTCTTTTCGCTTATGGTGCAAAGCTTATCGAGAATTTCACCAAGGTTTGCTTTTGTAACGGAAGCAGGGTCTTTGGCGTGGAGCTTTATTCCCTTTGTGAGCTTTCCAAGCTTCATGGCTTTTGGTAAAAACCAGCTTTGCTCTGCCTGCTTATAGAGCATTTTCGATTCTGACGCAGGAAGGTCAAAAATGCTTTTTTCAAAATGGCTGAGGATATCGGTGCAGAGAGCGGTATACTCTTTTCCTACGGCAAGAGTATCTTTGATCTTTTGCAGGGTGATATCATAGTGAGGTGCGCAGAGAAGTCCGTCAAGAAGTTCACCGTCAGCGGTGGAAGCTTTGTATATGTTGGAAAGCATTTTTACTGCTGTCTTGTCAAGGTCGCCGCTGTAGCTATAAGCCTGTGCGAGAGTTTGTGCGCACTGAGAGGAAGCGGTGGCTTTTTGGGCAAGGTCGGCGGCTTCAGTGTGGAACTTGTCACGCTGTTCCATAGAATATGATGTAATGCCGATATCTTTAAGTGGGAAGTCGGCAAAGTCGCCTGTTTCGGCTATGGCTATGGAATATCTATGCACAAGGTCGCTGAAGCGGTCGAGAGTTTCTTTTGCCAGGTTTGCGAAGATATTTTTTGAAACTGATATTTTGTCTTTTTCGGATATACTGCGCTCATAGGCTGATATAGCTTCATAAAGGGTCACACCACAGTTACGCTTTTCGTGAAGTGCGGTTATGGTATCGTTGAGCTGGGCTTTCTGAGTTTTGAGCCTTGCGGCTTCGGCTGAATACTCCTCGGGAGATTTTATTTTGCCCACTTCAAGGGCTTTGTCAAGCTCTGCAAGGACAGTGGTCTTGTTTGTTTTATTTGAGTGGAGTTCAAGGCAGAACGGGTCAAGCCCTAGGTTTGCAAGACGTTTCTGCACCACGTTGAGGGCTGCCATTTTTTCGGCAACGAACAGCACAGACTTGTCATTGTAGAGGGCGTTTGCTATCATATTTGTGATAGTCTGAGATTTTCCTGTTCCCGGAGGACCGTGAAGAACAAAGCTTTGTCCGCTTCCTGCTGCGGCAATGGCGGCAAGCTGTGAGGAGTCTGCACTCATTGGCACTGCCATGTTTTCAAGGTCAAGGTCGGAATCTATATTCTCAGGGGTTATGCTTATATCCTCGGGGGCATAGGTGAGAGAGCCAGCCATAAGGCTGGACACCACCTTGTTTTGGCTTATCTCCTCTGAGCGGTTGCGAAGGTCGTTCCACATTACGAACTGGCTGAACGAGAACAGACCGATAAAGGCATATTCCTCGATGTTCCAACACTTTTTGCCCATAACCGCCTGACGGATAGTATTGAAAACAAGTGGCAGGTCTATGCCGTGTTCGTCAAGTGGGAGAGGGTCAAGACCTGTGATACTGATGCCATGGTCTTGGCGGAGATATTCAAGAAGCGTGACGTTTATCTGAGTTTCTTCCTGTCTGCTCCTTATTATATAGCCCTTATTGCGTGTGTTGCGGACGATATCTATAGGGATAAGCACCAAAGGGGCATAGCGTGGCTTTTCGGAAAGGTCGCTTTCATACCAGCGGAGAAGTCCCAGAGCGAGGAAAAGGGTGTTGCTGCCGTTTTCCTCCATGCTCACCTTTGCGGAGCGGTAGAGGCTTTTAAGGGCGGCGTCAAGGTCGGCTTCATTAAGAAATGTTCTTATGCGGTTGTTTTTGAACTCGTTCTCGGCGATATTTGTCACAAGGTCCTTTTCGTTCTCGATAGCGAATATTTTTGCGTCACGAGTGGAAACTGTCCACTCGGTAGGTATTTCCATGATACGGAAGTCACTTCCGCTTGCAAGCTCGTCCTCAAGCTTTCCAAGGTCTGCAGTCATAAGCTGCATGGTTTTCTTTGTGACACGGAAGTTCAAAAGAGAATTTCGCAGGCTGAAATCAAGGAGCTTTCTTTCCCATATGCGCATTTTTGTGACGGGTTTATCGTTGCCCTCTGCCACTTTACCAAGAAGTGAGCTGTTAAGCTCGGAAGGGGCGAGCATCTCTTTTGGCTTGTCGGATCCTTCTGCAAGCTGCAGACCTGAATAGGTTTGCTCGGGACGCAGTGGGATAGGTCTTATGCCACTTCCACGGGTGCGGATAATGTCTATGACGCACTGAAATTCCATGTTGCTTATATGGTCTTTGCCGTGTTTCATGGCATGGTCGAAACGCTCGACATCGTGAACGTTGCTGTCAACAAAGTCTGTACACTCCACAAGGAGCATTTCTTCGGCATTTTCTGCAATGCGCTTTTCAATGGCGGAAACATCGTCGACGCAACAATCTGCGAAAGTTTCGTTTTCAAGCCAACAGCCGCAGAATGCGTGACCTGTCATGAAAAACAGCAGAGGGTGAAGTCCCACCGCTTCAAGGCAGGCGGCATAAAGCACCGCAAGGTCAAGACAAGTACCCATTTTTTGCTCCAAGACCTTATGCGGCAGGCGTATCCTCTGACCTATGATTTCATAGCTTGCAGGGGGATCGTTGTAGACTATTTTCTGCTGAACAAGGGCGGCAAAAATTGCTGCCATTTGAAGCTTCACGTTGTTTGGGTTGTTGGTCTGATAGCCTGTGAAAGAGGGGTCGCCTTTCCACTTTTTCATGAACGTGGAAGCGTCATGAATAACTGGGGAGAGCGCAGGGTGATTTGGCGTAACAAATGCGGCTATCATCTCAGGCATTATGTTTAAACCGCTCCACTGATCGCAGGCGAGAAGCTCTATAGTGTTCTGATAGGTGAAGATATTATCACCATTTTGAAGAACTTCAATGGTGATATTGCCCACCATTTTTTCTGTAAGAGAGAAAAGAAGATCTGTGTTGGTAGATATCCTCACGGGGGATATTTCGGCAGAACTTTTTGCGGGGATAGAGCCGATATAATATGTAAATTCCTTTGCAAACTCAGGCTCAAAGGTTATTTTAAGGCTGATATTCTCAAGGACTTCCTCTGAGTTGTTATTTACTACAAGGCTTCTTATGACAGGGACATAGTTTTGCTGCATGGCAAAGTTTATAGATGCGTTTATGTGTCCGCCGACAGTGACGATATTATCCACTTTTACCCCTCCGACAATAATTTTTTTAATAAGGAACACCGAACAAGAAGCGTGCGGTGCAGTCATATATACTCATTATAGCACAAATAAACACATTGTGCAATATTTTTCCTTAGGACAGGATATGCTATATAAAAAGTAAACCCATTGTTCATAGTATCTTTATTGAATAGGTGGGAGGGTTGTGCTATAATACACTTTGAAATTCAATAGAAAATTTGGAAAGGTGAAAGCTATGGAAAGAATACTTGATTGGAACAAATATCTTGATACTGCGGCGAAAATGGTTTCTGAGGGAATCGTTATGCTCAAAAATGAAAATAATGCTCTGCCACTTGATACAGACAAAGAGGTGGCTGTTTTCGGACGCATACAGTTTCATTATTATAAAAGCGGAACAGGCTCGGGAGGAATGGTGAACGTTACTAAGGTCGTGAACATTCTGGACGGGCTTATTGATAACGGCGTAAAGGTCAATGAGAAGCTTCTTGGCACATACAGAAAATGGGACAAGGAAAACCCATTCGACTTAGGCGAGGGCTGGGGCGGAGAGCCTTGGTCGCAGAAAGAGATGCCACTTGACGAGGGGCTTGTCAAAGAAACTGCAAAAAGCTGTGAAACTGCCATTGTGATAATAGGCAGGACGGCAGGCGAGGAGCAGGACAACAGGCTGGAGGCAGGCTCTTATTTGCTAAGCGATGACGAGATAGCTATGCTCACGGTGGTGAGAAAGCATTTCAAAAAAGTTGTTTTGCTTCTCAATGTGGGAAATATCATCGATATGACCGACATAAACAGAATTGCCCCTGATGCTGTGCTTTATGTTTGGCAGGGTGGAATGACAGGCGGAAAGGGTACGGCGGACGTTTTGACAGGAAAGGTCAGCCCAAGCGGAAAGCTTCCTGACACTATCGCATACAAGGCGTCGGACTACCCTTCGGACGCTAATTTCGGCAGGGAGGAAAACAGGGATATTTACGCTGAGGATATTTATGTGGGATATCGCTATTTTGAAACTTTTGCTAAAGAAAAGGTGCTTTATCCGTTCGGATTTGGTCTTTCATACACTGAGTTTGAGATAAAGACGGAAAAGGCTGAGATAACAGAGGGGGCTGTGAAGCTTTCTGTATCGGTGAAAAATATCGGTTCTTACAAGGGCAAAGAGGTAATAGAGGTCTACTGCGAAGCTCCGCAGGGAAGGCTCGGCAAGGCGGCTAGAGTGCTTTGCGGTTTTGAAAAGACCAGGGAGCTTGTACCACAGGAAGAGCAGGTGTTTGAGATAGCGGTGGATATCGCAAAGCTTGCTTCTTATGACGATTCGGGTGTGACGGGCAACAAGTCATGCTATGTGCTTGAAGCAGGGGAATATAAATTCTATGTGGGCAGTGACGTGAGAAGTGCTGAATATGCTTGCAGTTTTGAGCAGGGTGAGGATCTGGTAACAGAAAGGCTCACTCAGTCGCTTGCTCCTGTGGAGAGTTTTGAGAGGATAAAGCCTGTTTGCGAGGGCGGAGCTTTCAGCATTGGCAGAGAGGCTGTCCCTGTATCTGAGGTAGACGAAAGTGCAAGGCGTTTGGAGAAGCTTCCGAAAGAGATAGCATACACTGGTGACAAGGGCATAAAGCTTTGGGACGTTAAGAACGGCAAGAACACAATGGACGAATTTATTGCACAGCTTTCAGACTATGACCTTTCTTGCATTATAAGGGGCGAGGGCATGGGAAGCCCCAGGGTCACGGCTGGTACGGCTTCGGCGTTCGGGGGAGTGTCGGAAAATCTCAATGGCTTTGGCATACCTGCTGGCTGCTGTTCGGACGGTCCGTCGGGCATGAGACTTGACTGCGGCACAAAGGCTTTCAGCCTGCCGAACGGCACTATGATAGCTTCTTCGTTCAACAAGGAGCTTACAAGTGAGCTTTTCACTTTTATGGGGCTTGAAATGGCGGCTAACAAGGTGGACTGTCTGCTTGGCCCTGGAATGAACATTCACAGACACCCTTTGAACGGCAGAAACTTTGAGTATTTCTCGGAAGATCCTTTTCTTACGGGCAAAATGGCGGCGGCTGAGTTAAAGGGCATGGCTGGTGCAGGGGTGACAGGTACGATAAAGCACTTCTGTGCGAACAATCGTGAGACAAACAGGCATTTTATCGACTCGGTGGTATCGGAAAGAGCACTCAGGGAGATATATCTAAAGGGTTTTGAAATAGCGGTAAAAGAGGGAGGAGCTTCCTCTGTTATGACCACATATGGCAGAGTAAACGGCTTGTGGACGGCAGGAAACTTTGACCTTAACACAGTGATACTTCGTGAGGAATGGGGCTTCAAGGGTTTCACCATGACGGACTGGTGGGCGAACATAAACGTTCGTGGAAAAGAGCCTGACAAGACGGATCTTGCAGCTATGGCCAGGGCGCAGAACGATGTTTACATGGTTTGTCCTGACGGAGAAAAGAATGACGATAACACGCTTGCCGCCCTTGAAAATGGCGGTATAGAGAAGTGTGAGCTTCAGAGAAATGCGGCGAACATATGCGGATTTCTTCTTCACACTAATGCTCTTAAGCGTGCGGAGGGTATAGGAGATACTGTCAAGGTGATAAACCGAGAGGACGAGGAGCAGGAGGACGACAAGCCTGTACAGTTTTATAAGGTAGACCGTGACATAACTCTTGACCTTAGTGATGTTGACACAAAGAAAGGCACTTCTTATAGCTTTGCTCTTGACCTGTCAAACTTCGGTATTTACAGGGTGATAGTTACGGCAAGCTCTACACAGAGTGAGCTTGCGCAGATACCTATGACGCTGTTCAGCATGGGTACTGCGGTGGGTACGTTCACGTTCAACGGCACTGGTGGCAAGGCTGTTTCAATGGAAAAGGAAACGCCTATGTTCTCACGCTTCACAACTTTCAGGATATACTTTGCGCAGAATGGGCTTGACCTGCACAGTATCAGGTTTGAGCTGACGGACAAGGAACGTTGATTTAAGGCTGGCATTATGTTTTGTGCAAGTGAATAAACAGCAAGATCGGTCAGTAGATCCCAAATGGGATTACTGACCGATCTTTTTGTGGTATTTGTGGGTGATTTGGGCATGAAAAAAGGACTATCAAACGATAGTCCTGAAATTGTCTTGCTGATACCAAATGGATGCATATCTAAAACAATATAAATTATGACCATTCCGATTAAAAATTATTCCTCCCGGTCAATATTCATTGAACTCATCGATCATTCTGCGATATTCTTTTTCCTCACAATCCACATAATCTTTAGCAAACTGTTCAACCTCAGATATACTGTTTTCCAGCAGTTCAAAATTCACCGCAGCCGAAAAAACATCAATTTCAAGCTTTTCGGACTTATCTGCAAAGACTTCAACTGTAAACCCGTTACAGCGAACATCATTACCGTCCTTATCCTCCCGATGCAGATCAGTATCGGGAGATATTTTCACATAAAAACCATTGTATTTCATTCAACCACTCTCCTTAAAATCTCATCTGCATATCATCGTCAAGGTCGTAATCATCATCAAAATCCTCATCGAATTCATCATTCACGTAATACTCAAGCTGCTGAGAATTTTCAAGAGCTGTTTGAAGATATTTCTCGTCCAAACCGTTTTCTCTGTATCCCTGCAAAATCGTGTTGTAATACTGCTGACTCGGTGGAGAAATTGTCCCACGATTCATCAGATATGCCATACCTTCGTAGGTTTTTCTGTCCATTTCAAAGGTCATTTTTTCCTGCCTGTAGAAACTGGGGTAGCCTTCGTATTTGTTAAGAGTAGGCAAATCCCTTTCGTCAAGCTCCCATATCAGAACGGGAACTCTTGCACCCTTATTCGGAACGATTGTTGCAACGCCCCTGAACTCTAATTCATAATCCTTGATTTCTGATGTTCCTACAACCTTTGAATGTGGACATCTGTATGCCATTTGCTCCAAATTTATATTGCTTCCATATGCAATATATAACTGTTTATTTTTCATTCTCTACCTCCGATCACATTGACATTTCCATGCCCATTTCTTCATCTTCTTCAAAGTTCTCACATTCGCTCTCTGTCGGCTCAGAAATCTCATCGGGTACATTTTCGTTTAACTCCCGAATCTCGCTTACAGGCTCAACACGCTGCTCACGGGCGGCGATACGCTCCTGTCTGAGCCTTTCTCGCTGAGCTATGGCTTGCTCGGGATTTTTCCAAGCAATATTGCCCTCAAGATGAGAAAGCAAGTGTTTGCGGCAGTTCTTGAATTCCTGTCCGTTCAGTCCTATCCGGATAAGCCATGTTCTGAACGTATAACGAGGATTTTCACTTTGCGTTACCCGTGGGCTTGCAGATTTCTGCGTTAACGCCTGATTGCTGACCGCCAGAACCAGCGAAATATACGCCCTGAGCACGCCTGCATTCAGGCAGCTGTTGAAAGCTCTCACTTCAATATTGTTATCCGTAAAGACGGGATGTAAATTTAAACACCTGTACCGTGACGGATCGTAATGTGAGTGATAATCGGCGTCATCTCCGTACCAAAGCCGTTTTATGGTCTGTAAAC
>OIAF01000682.1_pt1 | contig 10214 bp, 9 predicted proteins | sample 1580751 | NCBI WGS metagenome assembly OIAF01 (sample SAMEA3882511, study PRJEB24775) | human gut metagenome | biome: human-associated habitat; feature: intestine environment; material: feces | place: Netherlands | collected 2009/2010
CAAAAAGGAAAATGCATGTATTCCGGTGAAACAATTGAACTGGAGGAATTGTGGGATAATCAGAAGTATGACATTGATCATATTTTTCCACAGTCCAAAGTGATGGATGATAGCCTGGATAACCGGGTACTTGTAAAGAAAAAGTGTAATCAGATGAAAGAGGATAAATATCCGATCGATGAAACAGTTCGGAAAAAAATGCAGCCATTCTGGAAATCTTTAGTGGATGCCGGATTGATCAGTGAAGAAAAATATAAACGGCTGATAAGAGGAAATGGATTTGAACCGTCTGAATTGGCTGGATTTATTTCCAGGCAGCTGGTGGAAACTCGTCAGAGTACAAAAGCGGCAGCAAGTATTCTGCAGCAGGTGATCCCGGATACACAGATTGTTTATGTAAAAGCGCCAACCGTTTCAAAGTTCCGTAAGGATTTTAAATTTCTGAAGGTACGGGAGATGAATGATTATCATCATGCGAAGGATGCTTATTTGAATATTGTCGTTGGCAACGCATATTTTGTAAAATTCACATCAAATCCGATTCACTTCATTAAGGAAAATCCGGGAAGAAGTTATAATCTGAAGAAGATGTTTGAACAGGAAAGAATTGAACGAAACGGAGAAATTGCCTGGGAAGGCGGGAACGGAACCATTGTGACAGTCCGAAAGTTTATGGAAAAGAACAACATTCTTGTGACGCGAAGATCGTATGAGGCAACAGGTGCATTGTTTGACCAGCAGATTGTCAAAAAAGGAAAAGGTCAGGTTCCGATCAAGAGCAGTGATGAACGGCTTTGTGATATACAGAAGTATGGAGGATATAACAAAGAGGCGGGAGCTTACTTTGTACTGGCAGAATCGGAGGGCAAAAAGGGAAAGAAAATACGAACAATCGAGTATGTGCCGATTCGTCTGAAAAAGGAAATTCAGAAGTCAGAAGAAAATATAATTCGGTATCTGGAAGAGGAAAGACAGTTAAAGAATCCGCGAGTGCTGGTGCCGGAAATCAAAATAGATACTCTGTTTTGTGTGGACGGATTTTATATGTGGGTTTCCGGAAGATCAGGGGATCAGCTATTGATGCAAGGTGCAAATCAGCTGGTACTTTCCCAGGAAGAAACAGAAATACTGAAAAAAATAGTACAGTACGTGGAACGTAAAAAACAGAATAAAGAACTGAAAATTTACGATTCCGACCATTTAGAAGAAAAGAAGGTGGTGATGCTGTATGAAACCTTTTTAAATAAATTAACAAATACGGTATATGCAAAAAAACTTGGAGCACAGGCAAAGACATTAACGGAAAAAAGAGAAAAATTTAAAGAATTATGCATAGAAGAAAAGTGTATCGTTTTGTATGAAGTTTTACATTTTTTCCAGTGCCAGAGTGCTGCCGCTGATTTGAAATTAATTGGAGGATCTGGAAGAGCAGGAATTTTGTGTCTCAACAAAAATATAACCGATTGCAGTCGAATCGAAATGATTCATCAATCGCCAACCGGTATCTACGAGCAGACAGTAGACCTGAATGCATTATGAGCTGGCGGATTGTGGTTATTTCCAAACGGGCAAAGCTGGACTATCAGCTTGGTTACCTTGTGGTGCGAAATGAGGAAGTAACAAAAATACATTTAAGTGAAATATCAACCATTCTGATTGAGTCAACAGCAGCAACAGTCACAACAAGTCTGCTGGCAGAGCTGACAAAAAAGAAAATAAAAGTGATTTTTTGCGATGAAAAGAGAAATCCATCGTCGGAACTGGTTGGGTATTACGGAAGTCATGATACCAGCAATAAAATCAGAAAGCAGATTCAGTGGAGCCGGCACAGTAAAGAAGCGATCTGGACAGAAATTGTGACGGAAAAAATACGAAAACAGAAGGAACTGTTAAAAAATATGGGAAAGGAAGAAGCGGGTCTGTTAGAATCATATTTACAGGAGATTGGCTGGAACGATGAGACAAACCGGGAAGGGCATGCGGCAAAGGTATATTTTAATGCATTGTTCGGTATGACATTTACCAGAACTGCGGATTGTCCGGAAAATGCAGCGCTGAATTACGGATATAGCATTTTGTTGTCTGCGTTTGCGAGAGAAATTGTAGCGAGCGGTTATATTACACAGCTCGGACTCTTTCATGATAATATGTTTAATCAGTTTAATCTGGCGTCCGATTTGATGGAACCGTTCCGTGTTCTGATTGACCGGGAAGTAATCCAAATGCAGAGGAAAGAATTTACGCATGAGGAAAAAATACAGTTGGTCAATGTATTAAACAACGAAGTCATGATAGACGGGAAAACACAGTATGTGAATAATGCCATAAAAATTTACTGTAAAAGTGTATTTGATGCCTTAAATGAGAATGACAGTGCATTGATCCGGTTTTATGGCCTATGAGTTATCGTTTTATGAGAGTATTGGTACTGTTTGATCTTCCGGTGCTGACGGGCGATCAGAGAAGAGAATATGCGAGATTTCGAAAGTTTTTATTGAAAAGCGGATTCCTGATGCTCCAGGAATCCGTATACTGTAAGCTTGCGTTAAATACAACTGTAGTGAATGGAATCGTGGATCAGATTCATAAAAATAAGCCGGAAGAAGGTCTGATACAGCTTTTAACGGTGACTGAGAAGCAGTATGCGAAAATGGATCTGATTGTTGGGAACGTAAAGAGTGAAGTGTTGAATTGGATACGGACGAAAGGCTGGTGATTTTATGAAACTGGTACATGTGGACTTGGAAAAACCTATTGCGATTCATCGGAACTGTCCCACGGAATGGATTATAGAATCACCGGAGCTGTTTTTAAAATATGTGGAGCAGCTGCAAAAACAAAATCAGGGAGAGAAGGGAAATTTCGTACTTTCTAAAGCTGACACAGAGCTGAATATGAAAAGAGATGTGGAATTGGTATTAACGCCCTTTTCTCTTGATTTTGCGGATCACAGAATACAAAAACGGTTATTTACAGAGCTGGTCAAAAGTGCGCAAAATGAAGAAATGTTTCTGGAAACGCAGAGAATTATTGCGGAACTGAAGAAATACATCTATCAATTGGAAGCTGTCAGTGGGTACGAATTGGAACAAAATGAGGAAATCGATTTGAGCGCACTCCTAAAATTGATGGGAGTTCAGACAGAAACCGAAAAAGAGATGGGGCTTCTGGAAAAATTAACGCAATATATCAAAGTTATGGCCGAACTTCTCCAAAAAGAACTGGTGATTTTGGTCAATATTCGATCCTATCTGAACGAAACACAAATAAACAAACTCTCCCAAATGGCATGCTACTATGAAATATCCTTGCTTTTCATAGAAAATATACAAAGGGACTTTTCGAATCAGAGAGAATATTATATAATTGACAAAGATGGATGTGATGTCTATTAATATCCATCGGATGTTTGAGTACCTGTTTTGTGCAGATGAAAGCAGTTCATTTTTAAATTTGAGGTTTGAGAATGATGTAAAAATGTATGGTACTCAAACACCGCTACCACTTCGTCCGTTATCTGCAGTGTTTGAGAATGATGTAAAAATGTATGGTACTCAAACTGATAGATTGCCATACCTAATACCTCCATGGTTTGAGAATGATGTAAAAATGTATGGTACTCAAACAGGTTCTAATATTATTCCACTTGCAGGAAAGTTTGAGAATGATGTAAAAATGTATGGTACTCAAACTGAGGACGATTTCTATTCTGCAGGCATGAAGTTTGAGAATGATGTAAAAATGTATGGTACTCAAACACCCTGTCCAGAAAAGCCTTCATCGACGATGTTTGAGAATGATGTAAAAATGTATGGTACTCAAACATCAGGAACAAACGTGAAAGTCGAAAACCAGTTTGAGAATGATGTAAAAATGTATGGTACTCAAACTACTGTATATGGTGCGAATGATGGTTTTAAGTTTGAGAATGATGTAAAAATGTATGGTACTCAAACCTGAAAACGTCATATGACGGCGTAAAAGACGTTTGAGAATGATGTAAAATTTATTTTTGTGAACAACAAGAATAGATAATTCAAAATGAAATATTCAGAAGACAGTATGAAATCGACTTAATTGTCTTTTTCTTGCTGTCTTTTTCCTTGTCTCAAAGCGCCGCACCATGTATAATAAAACCACAAGAATTTCATTTCATAGTTTTTACAGGAGGAACCTGAATCATGATCCTTGCAATAGACATCGGCAACACGAACATCGTCCTTGGGTGTGTGGAAGGGAAAAAAACATACTTTATCGAAAGACTCTCCACGGACAAGGCAAAAACAGAGCTGGAATACGCAGTCAGCCTGAAAAATGTACTGGAACTGTATGAGATTCCGGTGGAGCAGATCGAAGGAGGTATCATCTCTTCCGTTGTTCCGCAGGTGACAGAGCTCTGCCGGAGTGCGGCAGAAAAAGTGATTAAAAAGCCGGTCAAAGTTGTCGGCCCCGGTGTGAAGACCGGACTTAATATCAAACTGGACGACCCCGCAACGGCAGGAAGCGATCTTGTTGTTGTAGCAGTAGCAGCGCTGAATGAATACACATGTCCGCAGATTGTTATCGATATGGGAACTGCCACGACGATGAGTGTACTTGATCAGAAAGGAAGCTTCATCGGAGGCGTGATTCTTCCGGGACTTCGTACTTCGCTGGATGCTCTCGTATCAAATGCCGCGCAGCTTAGCCAGACCAGTCTGACAGCACCGAAAAAAGTCATTGGCAAAAATACGCTGGACTGTATGAAAGGCGGTATGATTTATGGAAACGCTGCCAGCATCGACGGCATGATCGAACGGATGGAAGAAGAACTTGGCTGCAAATGCACGATTGTGGCTACCGGAGGTCTGGCGAAAGCTGTGATTCCGCACTGCAGACATGACATCATCATCGATGAGAATCTGCTCCTGAAAGGTCTTCAGATCATCTACGAGAAAAACAGGTAGGGAAACCGTTTGTTGACAAAGTTTGCGAATTGTTATAACATATGTATAACAAAACGATACGAGAAAGCAGGGTGTAACTATGTATTATGAGACAATACAGATCGATTTCAACAGCGATGAAGCGATCTATATCCAGCTGAGAAATCAGATTATTCTGGGTATTGCCACTTCCAGAATTCAGGAAGGAGATACTCTACCTTCGGTAAGACAGCTCGCAGACAATATCGGAATCAACATGCATACCGTAAATAAGGCCTACAGCGTACTCCGGCAGGAGGGGCTTCTTTCGATTGACCGAAGAAAAGGAGCCGTTATCTCTATCGATGCGGATAAACTGTATGCCATGCAGGAACTGCGCGAAGATCTGCAGGTGATTCTTGCAAAAGCCGTCTGCAAAAATATATCAAAAGAAGAAGTACATCAGCTTGTAGATGAAATTTACAGCAATTACGCAGACGAAACATGAAGGAGACAATAGTATTATGAGAGAAGGATATACCAGTCAGGCAAAAAAAGCACTGGCATATGCGGTTAGGACAGCTGAAAAATGTGGACATAATTACGTAGGAACCGAACACCTTCTGATCGGACTTCTGAACGTGGAGGATGGCACAGCAGGCATGGTGCTTTCTGAGTTTCACGTAGATGCCGGACAGCTTACCGAACTGATTGACCGTCTGATTGCACCAGGCGGAAACACCGTGACCGAATCCCGACCGGGCTATACTCCGCGGGTACGCAGAGTGCTTGAAAATGCAGAAGCGGAGGCAGCGCGTTTTAAGAGCAGAGCTGTGGGAACCGAGCATTTGCTGATCGCAATCTTAAAAGAAAGTGACTGTGTTGCTACCCGTTTGCTTTTTACCATGGGGATCAACATTCAGAAACTATATGGAGCAATCCTTACTGCCATGGGCGAGGCACCGCTGCAGGGCGGTGCAAGCGGAAATGCAAATACCGGCCGCGGACCGCAGACAAGAGGTGGAGCGCAGACCAGCGAAACGCCGGCACTGGACCAGTACAGCCGGGATCTGACTGAGCTTGCGCGCGAAGGAAAACTCGATCCGGTTGTCGGCCGTGGGCAGGAAATTGAGCGTGTCATTCAGATCTTAAGTCGCCGGACAAAAAACAACCCGTGTCTGATCGGAGAGCCGGGTGTCGGAAAAACGGCGATTGCGGAAGGTCTGGCGCAGCGGATTGCCCTTGGCATTGTGCCGGAAACGATCCGCGATAAGCGAGTTGTTGTCCTTGACCTTTCCGGAATGGTAGCCGGAAGCAAATACCGCGGTGAGTTCGAAGAGCGTATCAAACGTGTCGTCAAAGAAGTGACGGACAATGAAAATATTCTGCTGTTCATCGATGAACTTCACACCATCATCGGGGCCGGCGGTGCAGAGGGAGCACTCGATGCATCCAATATCTTAAAACCGTCCCTTTCCCGCGGAGAAATTCAGCTCATCGGTGCAACCACGCTCGAAGAATACCGTAAATACATCGAAAAAGATGCCGCATTGGAGCGCCGTTTCCAGCCGGTCAAAGTAGAAGAACCGACGGAAAGCGAAGCACTTGATATCTTAAAAGGCCTGCGCCCATACTACGAACGCCACCACGGCGTGGAAATCACCGATGAAGCACTGGAAGCAGCCGTAAAAATGAGCGTCCGCTACATCAACGACCGTTTCCTGCCGGATAAAGCCATCGATCTGATCGATGAGGCATCCGCAGGCGTACAGCTCGCCGGCTACCAGGTGCCGGACAACATGGCAAAAGAGGAGCAGACACTGTTCGAAGTACAGAAAGAAAAAGAATCCGCGATCAGTGCCGGCGATTTTGAGCAGGCAAAAGAACTGCAGGCGCGCCAGCAGGAGCTCGAAAAAGATCTGGAGCAGATCCGAAAACGCTTTGAACGCCGTTGCAAAAACAAAAAACTGCAGGTAACAGAAGAAGAAATCGCAAAAACCGTATCCACCTGGACGAAAATTCCGGTACAGCGTCTCGCGGAAGGAGAATCGAAACGTCTGGCAAGACTGGAGCAGACACTCCATAAACGCGTTGTCGGCCAGGAAGAAGCCGTGACAGCTGTGGCAAAAGCCGTAAAACGAGGCAGAGTCGGATTAAAAGACCCGAACCGTCCGACAGGATCCTTCCTGTTTCTTGGACCGACCGGTGTCGGAAAAACAGAACTTTCCAAAGCACTCGCCGAGGCAGTTTTCGGTACAGAGCAGGCCCTGATCCGCGTCGACATGTCGGAGTACATGGAGAAACACAGCGTCTCCAAACTGATCGGATCCCCTCCGGGATACGTCGGCTACGAGGAAGGCGGCCAGCTCTCCGAAAAAGTGCGCCGCAACCCGTACAGTGTGATCCTGTTTGACGAGATCGAAAAAGCGCACCCGGATGTCTTCAACATTCTGCTGCAGGTGCTTGATGATGGCCATATCACCGACGCGCAGGGCAGAAAAGTTGATTTCAAACAGACCTGCATTATCATGACATCCAATGCCGGAGCACAGAACATTGTAGCGCCGAAACGCCTTGGATTCCTTTCGACAGAAGATGAGCGGAAAGACTACGAATACATGAAGGGCCAGGTGATGGAAGAAGTCAAACGGATGTTTAAGCCGGAATTCCTGAACCGAATCGACGAGATTATTGTATTCCATCAGCTTACCAAGGCGGATATGAAGAAGATTCTGCAGATTCTGCTCAAAGATCTGGAGCGCCGCTGCAAGGAGCAGATGGACATTGAATTGAAAGTCCGTGACACCGTGAAAGAATATCTCGTGGAAAACAGCTTCGACAGCAAGTACGGTGCCCGCCCGTTAAAACGCGCGATCCAGAGCAAAATTGAGGATCCGCTCGCAGAAGCCATCCTGAACGGAGAAGTGAAAAAAGGCGATACCGTTGCGGCTGGAATGAATAAGAAAGAGATTACATTTAAGGTTCTTGAGAAAAAATAATATAAAATTCCATAAATTATATGGTAAAATCTTTTTGATTATGGTATGATTTTCACAAAGAAACGAAACACCACAAAAGACAAGACCAGGAGGGCATTTACAAATGTCAGTAGTAAAAGAATTAATCCGCACAGAGGCAGACGGAGGCATCAGCTTCGGAGATTATGAGCTTGCGGCAAAGGCAAAAAAATCTGATTTTGAGCACAGAGGAGATCTGTATAAAGTAAAAACCTTTAAGGAAATCACAAAGCTGGAGAGAAACGGACTGTTCGTATACGAATCCGTTCCGGGAACCGCAGTTACCGATCTGAACGTATTCGACGACGGCATGACCTTCAAAGTAGAAGGACCGGAGGATGCACAGATCACCGTTGAAATGGAAGCAGAGACCGAATACAAGGTGCTGCTCGACGGCGTAAACGTTGGCCACATGACCACAAATCTCGGCGGAAAACTTTCCTTCAGCGTAGAGCTGGAAAAAGCAGAGGATGTAGCAGTAGAAATCGTAAAAGCATGATGAAATAAGAAAAGAAGGCTGTCGCAGAACGTGTGCGGCAGCTTTTTTTGACAATTATAAGGGAGACACAACTATGGCAAAAGCAAAAAAAACAGCCTTTTTCTGCCAGAACTGCGGATATGAGTCAGCAAAATGGATGGGTCAGTGTCCGGCGTGCAGAGAATGGAATACGTTTGTGGAGGAACCGATGGCGGCCAAAACACCGGCGGGAAACCAGGGGCTCGGAAGCCACAGCGCAGCGGGCAGAAAGCCGGTGCATCTGACGGAAATTTCAACAGGAAAAGAAGAGCGTATCCCGACGGGAATCGGAGAACTCGACCGGGTGCTCGGCGGAGGAATTGTGCCGGGTTCCCTGACACTGGTCGGCGGCGATCCGGGAATTGGAAAATCCACACTCCTTCTGCAGGTGTGCCGCATGCTGTCCACAGCAGGACATCAGGTTTTATACATTTCCGGCGAGGAGTCCCTGCGCCAGATCAAACTGCGCGCCGTGCGGATCGGAGAATTTAATGAAAATCTGTCCTTGCTCTGTGAGACGAATCTTGACATTATCCGCGCCGTCATGGAAAAAGAGAAGCCGGAGATTGCCGTCATCGACTCGATCCAGACCATGTATAACGAAGAGGTCAGCTCCGCGCCGGGCAGTGTATCCCAGGTCCGGGAATCGACGAATGTGCTGATGCAGATTGCAAAGGGAATGGGAATTTCGATCTTTATCGTCGGTCATGTGACAAAAGACGGTAATGTGGCCGGCCCACGTGTGCTGGAACACATGGTAGATACCGTGCTGTACTTCGAGGGCGACCGTCATGCGTCCTACCGGATTCTGCGCGGCGTCAAAAACCGTTTTGGTTCTACAAATGAGATCGGCGTCTTCGAAATGCAGACAGAGGGACTCGTGGAAGTGAAAAATCCATCGGAATACATGCTGAACGGACGGCCGGAGGGAGCTTCCGGTTCGGTTGTCGCATGCTCCATGGAGGGAACGCGCCCGATCCTGATCGAGATTCAGGCACTGGTCTGCCACAGTAATTTCGGAATCCCGCGCCGCACCGCAGCAGGATGCGATTTCAACCGTGTGAACCTGCTGATGGCAGTGCTGGAAAAACGCGCAAGAGTCAATCTTTCGACAAGCGATGCCTACGTCAACATCGCAGGCGGAATCAAGATGAATGAGCCGGCGATTGATCTTGGCATCGCACTTGCCGTCGTATCGAGCTACAAAGATCAGGTGATCGATGAGAAAACGGTCGTATTTGGCGAGGTCGGCTTAAGCGGTGAGGTCCGCGCCGTCAGCATGGCGGAACAGCGTGTACTGGAAGCAAAAAAACTGGGCTTCGAGCGGGTGATTTTACCTGCTGTCTGCATGAAGTCCGTGGAGAAAATCGGTGGAATCGCACTGATTCCGGTGGAAAATATTCAGGATGCGATTCTGCGCGTGGGGAAAAATTAGAAGGAAGTTGTGGAAAAAGGACCGGCGTGTGATGCGTACGGTCTTTTTTAAAAAATTCAGATAAAATATAAAATATGCAGAATTAACTATATTTTTCTAAAAATAAGAAAATTCGAAAAAAGGTGTTGACTTTTGCTTTTGGCGGTGTTATTATAACTAAGCTGTCAGCGAGAGCTGATGCGAATGAGTTTCTTTGAAACAGAAAAACCTAGTTCGGAGCCGGGTGGCTGCCGCGGGTTGCAAAAACTGCTTCAAAAAAACTTGAAAAAAGTTCTTGACAAAAGCAAATGAGTTTGATAAAATAAACGAGTTGCTGATCGAGAGAACAGCAAAGAAGTTCG
>OIAF01000691.1_pt1 | contig 10152 bp, 10 predicted proteins | sample 1580751 | NCBI WGS metagenome assembly OIAF01 (sample SAMEA3882511, study PRJEB24775) | human gut metagenome | biome: human-associated habitat; feature: intestine environment; material: feces | place: Netherlands | collected 2009/2010
GAGGTCCACGCGACGGCGCTGGCCGCCCGAAAGATCGCCGATGCGGCTCCAGAGCTGCTGCGTCGTAAAGCCCAGACGCTCGCAGAGCTTCTCGGGCGAAGTCTCCTTGCCGTCGATGACGTAGTACTTCTTATAGTTGCCGAGCACCTCGCGGATCGTGTCGTCCATGTAGGGCTTGAGCTCCTCGAGCTGCTGCGACAGCACGCCAAAGCGCACTGTCTGGCCAATCTTCACGCGGCCGCGCGTGGGTTCAATCTTGCCCTGGATCACGTCAAGCAGCGTCGACTTGCCAGCGCCATTCTCACCCAAAAGACCATAGCGGTCGCCCGCACCAATGAGCCAGGTCACGTCGTTGAGCACCTGCTTGGGCGCGCCATCGGTATCCGCATAGCCGGCGTCCACGTCGACCACGTCGATAACCTGCTTGCCTAGGCGGCTCACGGCGAGGCGCTTGAGCTCCAGCTCGTCACGCACGGGCGGCACGTCGGCAATCAGCTCGCGAGCGGCATCAACACGAAACTTGGGCTTGGTGGAACGCGCCTGGGCGCCGCGGCTCAGCCACGCGAGCTCCTTACGTGCCATGTTGCGACGGCGCTCCTCGGTAACCGCGGCCATGCGGTCGCGCTCCACGCGCTGCAGGATATATGCGGAGTAACCGCCCTCGAAGGGATCGACCTGGCCGTCGTGGACCTCCCACATACTGGTGCAGACCTCGTCCAAGAACCAGCGGTCGTGCGTGACCACGAGCATCGCGCCCTGGCCGCGCTGCCAGCGGGCCTTTAAGTGACGCGCGAGCCAGTTGATGGTGCGCATGTCCAGGTGGTTGGTGGGCTCGTCGAGCATGAGCACGTCATAGTCGCCGATCAGCAGGCGCGCGAGGTCCACGCGACGGCGCTGGCCGCCCGAAAGCTCGCCCACCGTGCCCTCCCAGGGCACATCGCTAATAAGGCCGGCCAGAATCTGGCGCGTACGCGGGCTCGAGGCCCACTCGTATTCAGGCGTGTCACCGACGACGGCATGATGCACGGTGTCGGTATCGACCAGGTTATCCTTTTGGCCGAGCAATCCAATCGTCGTGCCGCGGCGGTGCGTCACGCGTCCGTCATCGGGCTCCAGCGTGCCGGCGAGCACGCTCAGCAGCGTCGACTTGCCGTCGCCGTTTTTACCGACAATACCAATGCGGTCGCCCTCGCCCACGCCGAGCGTCACGCTATCGAAAATATGCTTGGTGGGAAACTCTAGGCTGACGGAATCGCATCCCAAAAGAATCGCCATATGCCCTGCTCCTTCGTAGAAATTCAACGTTCTCCATGATAGCGAAAACCACCACAAAGGGGACGGGCGCCTTCGTGGTGGTTTTGGTCGGTTAGTCTTCGAGCTGCGCTACTTTGTAGCGGTAGGCTGCGGCAATGACGTCTTTACAGCCTTCGCGTCCCAACTTGGCGCGGTTGACAACGATATCCTTACCGCTCGTCATCTTCCACTTTCCGGCGCTATAGCGCTTATAGAACGCCTCGCGCGCCTTCTGCTGCTGCTTGACCAGCTTGGCGCCCTTCTTTTTGTTAAGGCCGCGCTTCTTGCGCACGATCTCGACGCGGTCCTCAAAGGGAGCGGTCACCAACACGGCAATGTGGTTGGGGTTGTTGCGCAGCAGGTAATCGGACAGACGGCCTTCGATAATGCAGCTCTCGGTCTCGCCCAGGTCCAAAATCACCTGGCTCATCTTTTGGAACAACTTGTCCGAGTACGAGCGCGCATCGTAGCGGTCGGGCAGGAACGCCATGTTCTCCACGGCCAGGCGCTCGTCGTAGGCGGCCATCTTGTCGAGCGACTCGCCCGCGCGCAGCGAAGCACGCACCAGCAGCTCGTTATCGTACAGCGGAATCCCCAGCTCATCGGCGAGGATACGGCCAATCTCGTGGCCCTCGGCGCCAAAGTCGCGCGCGATGGTAATGACCACAGGACTCTTCTTATTCTCCAGATCGCTCATCGCGATTCCTTTCTCTATGTGACAAAGGGACTGTCCCTTTGCCACATTCTACGCTGCCACCATTCGCCTCTGATATGCGCGAACCAGCAGCGAGATACCAAAGTTGAGCACAAAGTACATCGCAAACACCAGGCCGTAGAGTATAAGAACCTGCGACAGATCGATCGCGTGGGCCATCACGACGTTTGCCGTGTACATGAGCTCGGCCACGTTAATGCCCGAAAGATACGAGCTGTCCTTGATGACGGTCGTGCACTGGCTAAACAGCGCCGGAATGATCGTCTTAAACGTCTGCGGCAGAATGATGCAGCGCATGGTGGCAAAGAAGCCAAAGCCCTGGCTCTGCGCTGCCTCAAACTGGCCGCGCGGAATCGAGTTGAGGCCGCCGCGCACAATCTCGGCCATAACAGCGCTGGTAAACAGCGTAAAGGCGATGGTCGAAATCACAATGTCCAGACCCTGCACCGTAAAGTAGATAAACAGAATCCACAGCAGGTTCGGCGTGCAACGGAACAGCTCGATGTAGGCGCTCACCAAAATACGGAACGGGCGGGGCGCATAGCTCTTAACAAGCGCCAGCACCGTGCCAAAGATGAGCGAGAAAAAGATCGACAGCGCCGAGATCTCGATCGTCTTAACAAAGCCGCCCCAAATGTAGAGCAGGTTGGTCGCGTTGAAGATTTCCATGCGCTAGGCCTCCTCTACGTTGTCGAGCCCCAGCTCGGCCAGGCTCACGCCGCGCGGACGCTCCTTGGAGCGGCGCTCGAGCCACTGCACCAGCATGGCGAGCGGAAAGCAGATGATGAAGTACATAAGGCAGCAGACGATGTATCCCTGCAGGTAACCGTACAGACTCACAAAGTTGTCGGAACGGTACATAAGGTCGCCGCCGGCCACAAGCGCCAGCACCGACGTGTTCTTGACCAGGTTGAGTGCCTGGTTACACAGCGGCGGCAGAATGATCTTGAATGTCTGGGGCAGCACGATGTACCAGTACGCCTGCGCACGGGTGAAGCCCTGGCTCTGGGCCGCCTCCATCTGACCGCGTGGAACCGCCTCGATACCAGTGCGGATGACCTCCGAAATGTAGGCCGCGTGATACAGACCCACGCCCAAGAAGCCCAGCACGAACGGTGCGATGCGCACCGGCTGGTCGGCACCGGTTATGGCCTGTAAAAACTGCGGACCGGCCATGTACATAAAGAGCACCTGTACGGGCAACGGGGTGTTCTGGTAAAACTCCACGTACACGCGGCTTATGGCGCGCAGCACGCGCGAGCGAGTGGTAGAGAACACGCCCAGCAGCGTGCCCAGCACCAGCGACAGCAGCAGACCGGCAACGACCACCTGCAGCGTCACGCCAAAGCCCTCCCAGAAGGGCCCCATGTTTTGAAATGTCGTCGACCAACGGTCGGCGTCAAATAATCCTTCGAGCATTTGATTCCTTCCCTGGACGATGCGCCTATACAAGACCCCAGGTCTTGACCTCTTGGTCGAGCCAGCCGTCGGCCAGGCGATCGCAAATCACCTGATCGACCACGGCCGAAAGGTCGCAGCCCTTCTTGGTCGCCACGCCGTAGCCCTGCTCGCCAAACTTGACCTCGGGCTGCAGCAGCTCAACGGTCTCGTTCATGTAACCGGCCAGCGTGGAGCGGTCCATGGCAAAGACGTCGATATTGCCGGCGTCGAGCGAACTCTTGATGATGGGGTAGCCGCTAAAGGCCCTAAACTCTGGCTTGCAGCTAAAGCCGTTGTCCTTGATCATCTGCTCGATCAGGCCCTGCGTGGTGGCACCCTGGCTCACACCAATGACCTTGCCGTCCAGGTCCTCAATCGAGGTAAAGCCCGAACGCTTCTTGACCATGAGTCCCACGTAGTCGGTGCGGTACGGCGTCGAGAAATCCCAGCTCTTCTTGCGCTCGTCGGTGATGGTGTAGGTCGCCGCGACCACGTCGAGTTGGCCGTTATCGATCAGCGGGCCGCGTGTCTTGGGCGTTACGTCGGTAAACTCGACAAGCTCCTGGGCGCGGGCCTCCTTGTAGCTCACGCCAAAGACGGCAGCGGCGATCTGGTAGCACAAATCGACCTCCATGCCCTCAAAGCGGCCCTTGGCGGTGTCGTAATAGCCGTAGCCGGGAACGTCCTTCTTAACGCCGGCATTCAGATGGCCACGCGACTTAATGGCCGCAAGCTTAGACCCCTTGTCGGAGTCCTCGCCGCTGGTGGAGTTGCCGCAACCGGCAAGCGCGATCCCCGTCAGCGCAAGCATACCGGCGCCCGCCAGCTGCAAAAAGTGACGGCGCGACACGGCCGTCCTTGTCATATCCGTCATGTCCATCACCGCGCCTAGTGCAGAATCTTGGACAGGAACTCGCGGCAGCGCGGGTTCTCGGGGTTATCGAAGAAGTGCTCGGGCGTGCCCTCCTCCAGAATGCGGCCGTCCTCCATAAAGATGACGCGGTCGGCCACCTGACGCGCAAAACCCATCTCGTGCGTCACGCAGATCATGGTGATGTCCTCCTGCGCGAGCTCAATCATAACGTCCAGAACCTCCTGGACCATCTCGGGGTCGAGCGCCGAGGTCGGCTCGTCAAACAGGATGATGGGCTGCTTGGTGCACAGGGCACGGGCGATGGCGATGCGCTGCTGCTGACCGCCCGAGAGATTCTGCGGATACTCGCCGGCCTTATGCGCCATGCCAACGCGCTTGAGAGCGGCGATGGCGATCTCGGTCGCCTCCTCCTTGCTCTTCTTTTGCAGCTTGATGGGCGCGAGCGTCAGGTTGCCGAGCACCGTCATGTTGGGATACAGGTTGAACTGCTGAAACACCATGGAACTATACTTGCGAGCCATCTCCAGGTGATTCTTTTTGGTGAGCGGCGTACCGTCGATGACGACCTCGCCCGACGTGGGCTCCTCCAGATAATCGACGCAACGGATGAGCGTCGACTTACCCGAGCCGGAAGGCCCGATCATTACGAGCTTCTCGCCGCGCTTGACGGTGAGATTGATATCTTTGAGCACATGCAGGTCGCCAAAGTACTTGTTGAGATGCTTGATCTCGATCATGTCTGCCATGAATGTCCCTTCCCTGCGTTTACACGAGTTGAACTATTGTACGGAAAGAACCGCGTTTCCGCAGCCCACACTACATTCCCGTAAAGAACCCGCAACCTTTAACCCACTCATTGGGCACTCATTTAAGCCCGTCCCCAATGATTGCCCAGCCCAGCAAAAAGGGGCGCGACCGCAATGGTCACGTCCCCTTAACATCAACTATGTACCGCTCGGCCCTTAAGCCAGCTTTGCTCCGACGATCTTTGCCGCGGCAGGCTTATCGAAGTTGCCGCCGGTGGCCTTGCCGAGTGCTCCCATGACCTGGCCCATCTGCTTCTTGGAAGTAGCGCCCAGCTCGGCGATGACCTGCTCGATCAGGGCCTCGAGCTCCTCGCCCGAAACCTGCGCGGGCAGCAGGCTCTCCAGAATCTTGACCTGCTCGGTCAGGTTGTCGGTACGCTCCTGGTCGGTGCCGGCCTTGATGGACATCTCCAGCGTCTCGCTCGTCTGCTTGATCAGACGCTTGATCATGCTGTTGACGTCTTCCTCGGTCACATCGCGGCGCTCGTTAACCTCGATATTCTTCACCTCGGCCTTGACCTGGCGAATGATGGACAGGCGAACCTTGTCCTTGGCCTTCATGGCCGCGATCATTTCTTTCTGCAGCTCTTCGTTGGTCATCTGCAAATCCTCTCTAATAGCGTGGGCGGCACTCACGCGAGCACCGCCCCATGGTTACTCAGTCTTCGACGAATCGTCGGTCGAACTCTTGGTGACGCCCTTCAGACTCACGTTATAGGGTACGTCCTTGGGCATGGGGTTGACGGTGATGTCGGCATCCTTCTTGTACTGCTCCAGCCACTCGCTGTACGCGGTGCTGGCCGCTTGCGTCTTCACCACGTTGGAGACGTACTTTTTGATGTCCTTGGGCACCTGGTTGATGTCATCGACCTGATTATCGACATGGAAGTAGTCGGTGCACTTGATGACATGGTAACCGTACGTCGACTCGACCACGTCGCTCACATCGCCCTTGTTGAGCCCCTCGAGCGCCGTCTGGTAGCTGTCGACGAAAGTGGTGAGCTTATCCCAGCCCACATCGCCCTTCTTCTCCTTGGAACCGGTGTCCTCGGAGTACTGCTCAACGGCGTCCTCAAAGCTCAGTTCACCGGAGTTGATATTGTCCAGGCACTCCTGCGCCTTGGCCTTGGCGGCAGCCTTGTCCTCGTCGGAAGCGTCGGAATCAACCTTGATCAGGATGTTCGACGAGAGGCGAGCATCGTTGTAGTTAGACAGGTTCTCGTTGATGTAATCGACGATCTCGCTGTCCTTGGGCTTGCTCGTGGGCGCGACGGCATCCTTGAGTTTCTGCTGCGCCAGGCTCTCCTTGAGTGAGTCCTTGTAGGTGTCCTCGGTATAGCCGTAGGTCTTGAGGGTCTTCTTAAAGGCCTTGGCACCGCCCGCGCTCTTGCACGCGTCCTTCCAAGCCTTCTCGACCTCCTCGTCCGACACCGTCACGCCGTTTTCCTTCTGTGCCTGCTGAAGCAGAATCTGCTGCGTGTAGGAGTCGATGAGTTGCTTGCGGTACTTCTTGGGCGTGAGGTCGTTGTCAACCAGATACTGCGCCCAATCCTTATCCTTGGTGTAGCCGTAGGACGTGCGCATGCTCATGATCTGCTTGGTCACGGTGTCCTCGGTGAGGTTGGTGCCGTTGATAGTAGCAGCAACACCGCCAGTCAGCTTGTAGCCCGAGGTGTCCTCGGCCTGCGACATAAGGCCGGAGCACGCCATCGCCGAGACGGAAAGCAGCATCGCCAGCACGCCGATGACCACCAGGACGATCTTGACGGTCTTAGACACGTACGTCTTGCGCTGCTTCTTGCGAGAGCTGGAGGCAGCGCAAGCCTGCTGCTCGGGCGTCGGCTCGGGCGCAGGGTTCTTTTTCTTATTTGCCATAGTTGGCCTTTCGCATAACGAATCGAACAAACGCCATTGTGTCACAACGCAGCCCCCGCGGCACGCTTGGTGCATTGGGGACAGGTTAATCTGCACCATTTTGGTGCAAAGGGGACAGATGTGGCACTTGGCACTTGGGGACGTTCTTTATATGCCGGCACTTGGAGACCGCCCCTTACTGCCAGCAGAAAAGGAACGTCCCCAAGTGCCGACTCAGCCCCACCTTAGAAGTGACGGCGGATGGCGTCGACCATGCCCTGGGGCGTGGTCTGGCCGAGCACGTCGGCTGCGGCATCGGCGTCCATAAAGATGTTCATGAGCGCCTGCAGGGCCTCGACCTGACCGCCCGGCTCTGCGATGCCCAGATTGATGACGATCTGCGCCGGCACCGGAGCGCCCATGCCAGCCATAGCGTTAAATGTCACGGGCGCGGCGGGCTTCACCACCGCGATATAGGGCTTGGCCACAAACCCCGGATCGGTATGCGGAATGGCAATGTTTGCCGCCGGCATGGCAAGACCCGTGGGATAGGCATCCTCGCGCGTGCGAACGGCGTCGAGCCAACCGGATGCAATGTAGCCGCGCGGGGCAAGCTCGCCCTCGAGCCGCGCAAACACCTCATCCGGCGTTGCACACTCCCAATCAAAAAACACCAGCTCAGGCGTAAACAGCGCTTCGTTATCCGCCATGCGCTCACCTCTCTCATCTAGTCACCTGCGACGTTCTTGAATGACTAGTCGTTAAAGAACGTCGCAGGTGACTACCCAAAGCAAAGGGTGGCCACGTGCGCCTTGGCGCCAATGACCACCCTGACTACTCGGCTAAATTGTACTGTGCGCCGCTAGCCGCGAGGCGCGTCAATTGCGACCTTGCCGCTCTCCAGCACGTGGACGCGGCCGTCGGCGAGCATTTGCACGACCTCGGGATACAGCACGTGCTCAATCGCGTGGATGTGCTCCTCGAGCGTGTCGACATCCCAGCCCTCCTCAACAGCCAGCGCACGCTGGGCGATGATGGGGCCGTTGTCGTAGATCTCGTTGGCAAAGTGCACGGTCACGCCGGTCACCTTGACACCGCGAGCAAACGCATCGTCAATCGCATGGGCACCGGTAAAGCTCGGCAGCAGCGCCGGATGCAAGTTGACCACGCGGTTGGGAAACGCCGCCAGCAGAGGCGTGTGCACCATGCGCATGTAGCCGGCCATGACCACATACTCGCAGCCGCGCTCGAGAAGCTCGTGCGCGATGATCTCGTCGGCGGCAATAGGGTCGGCATAGACATCCTTGGACAGCGTGAGCGTCTGGATGCCCGCGCGCTCAGCGCGCTGCAAACCCTTAGCCGAAGGACGGCTCGACACCACAAGCTCAATCGAAGCGTTGAGCTTGCCGGCGGCGATCAAATCGATCAGCGCCTGCAGGTTGGTACCCGAACCGCTGATGAGCACACCGATCTTGAGCGGCTCGGCCGTATCGGTGCCGGTCGGACGGGTATAGGGCACAAAATCCAGGCCCTCGGCAGCAGCCATCTGCTCGTTAGCGCTCATCGGAGTACACGACCTTACCGGAGCCCTCGACGCACTCGCCCACGCGGAACGGCTTCTCGCCCAGCGCGACCAGAGCCTCGGTCACCGCGGCCTCGTCCTCGGGGGCGACGATCAGGCACAGGCCAACGCCCATGTTGAAGGTCTTGCATGCCTCATTGGGCGCGAGCTCGGCCTGGCGCGACACGTAGGTGATGACGGGCGGAACGTCCCAGCCCATCTCGGCACCGTTGCGGGTGACCACGGCGTCGACGTCGTCGGCGAGCGCGCGGTTGAGGTTCTCGGTAATACCGCCGCCAGTGATGTGGGCAATGGCATGAACGTTGGCGCCACCGCGCAGCAGCTCCAGAATCGGCTTGACGTAGATGCGCGTGGGAGCCAGCAGGGCGTCTGCCAGCGAAGCACCGCCGAGCTCCTCGAGCGGACGGCTCAGCTCCTCGGCCTTAGCGGCAGCCTCGGGCGTGCCCGGCTTGATGCCGTCGACGCCGATGACCTTGCGCACCTTCGGCGGCTCCTTCTCGGCCGTCTCGGCGGCCTGATTATGGTTGTGGCTGCAACCGGCGCATGCGGGCTTGGTGCCGCACTCGCTGGGCGAACAGCCCTGCTGAAGATCAGACACGGAAAAAACTCCTTTCGGTCGGGCGCGAATTCTGGTATAATACATTCAACCGATTGCACCCTTGAGATACAAGGTCTATGATACCATGTTTTTGAAAAAAAGCAAGTCAATCACGGAATAAGAACGGAGGAATCACATCCCGATGAGAGCAAGAAAGAGGTTCGCGGCGCTGACGGCGGCAATTTTAACGGCCTTATCCGGCGCGGCGCTGGCGCAGGAATACGACGCGCAGCAGGCGAAAAGCTGGATGGCGCAGTTCGCGCAGGCGCTTCTCCAATTTTCGCCGATCAACGACCCGGCGCAGACGCTCGATCCCGCGCGGCCGGGCGAATATTTGCAGGAATATGAATTTGGCACGGTGCAGGCGGCGACAAGCGGCACGCCGACGGCGGCGCAGATTGAGGAAATCGACGTGAGCACGGCGCAGGTGACGGATGCGCGCGGCGTTCGCGTGGGCATGACGCTGAGCGAGGCGCTCGGCGGGCTGAGCATCCCACAGGCGGAGGGGAATCTGGCCGTGGTGAGTACGCAGGAGACGGGCGTGGGCTGGTGCTGGGCGTACCTTGGCGAGGGCGGCGTATACGGTGTGGAATGGCTGACGTATGATCTTTACGAGCCGGTGACGGAATACACGCTGACCTATGTGATCGACGGCGATACCGTCAGCGGTATTCGCGTCAAGGCGGCGGCCTCCACGCGGGCGCAGGCCGAAGCGGGGCTGGCGACGGCGCAGGAGATCGCGGGCAGGCAGAAGCGCGAGGCCGTTTTGACGGCCAGCGGCGCGGCGATGTTCGGCGCGGACGATTTGACGGTGAACGGGCGCGCGGTGATCGGCGCGGAGGCCTACGTGCTGGTGCAGGCGCTCGGCGAGCCGAACGAGGTGCAGACGCTCCCGGCGGGTGGCGGGCGCATCCTGCTCTACGACGGCGCGGCGGTTCGGCTGGGGCTGGACGAGGCAACGGGCGCGGAGGTGGTGCTCGGCGTGACGGC
>OIAF01000695.1_pt1 | contig 10084 bp, 9 predicted proteins | sample 1580751 | NCBI WGS metagenome assembly OIAF01 (sample SAMEA3882511, study PRJEB24775) | human gut metagenome | biome: human-associated habitat; feature: intestine environment; material: feces | place: Netherlands | collected 2009/2010
CAAGGGCATCTACACCGGCGAGCTGACCGTCTGGAGCGATTTGCAGTAATTTGAATAGGCTCCCCTTTTGAGGGTGTTGCTCAGGCTTTCAAAACGTGCTCTGCAGGGGTGAACAGTGTTCGCCCGTGGCCGTTTGCCTTGTGAGCGGCCTTTCCCGGAACGGGTTGCAACGCCAAGTTGGTGGGCGAACAATGTTCGCCCCAACAACCTCTATCCGGCAACGGTACCGATCTTCGGCAAGCCAGCTCCCCCCAAGGGGAGCCTTTATGTGATAAAAGGAGTGTATAGGGAAATGAAGACCGCTCATCTGCGGGAAGGCATTATGCAGGCCGTTTTTACTGCCTGCGCCTGCATCTCGATCTTAGCCGTCGTGCTGATCTGCGTGTTCCTGTTTGCTAACGGCCTGCCCACCATCGGCAAGATCGGCCCGCTGAAGTTCCTCTTCGGCACCGAGTGGGCCTCCACGGCCGCCGAGCCGAAGTACGGCATCCTGCCCTTTATTTTAACGAGTGTTTACGGCACGGCAGGCGCGATCGTCCTCGGCGTGCCCATCGGTTTTTTGACGGCGGTGTACCTCTCCAAGGTCGCGCCCAAGAAGGTCCGCACCGTGCTGGAGGCCGCTGTCAGCCTGCTCGCGGGGATCCCGTCGGTCGTGTACGGCCTTGTCGGTATGCTGGTGCTCGTGCCTGCCATCCGCAAGACGTTCCACCTGCCGGACGGCGCAAGCCTGTTTGCGGCCATCATCGTGCTGGCCGTCATGATCCTGCCGACCATGACCACGCTTTCGGTCGATGGCCTGCGCGCCGTGCCCGACAGCTACCGCCAGGGCTCGCTCGCGCTGGGCTACACCCGCTGGCAGACCATCTGGCACGTGGTGCTCAAGAGCGCCATGCCCTCGCTCATGACCGCGGTCATCCTTGGCATGACGCGCGCCTTTGGCGAGACGCTCGCCGTGCGCATGGTCATCGGCGGTATCGAGGCCATGCCGACGTCGCTGCTGTCGCCGGCCTCGACCATCACCACCACGCTCACCACGTCCATGGCGGTCTATGCCGAGGGCTCGGCCCAGGACGATGTTCTGTGGGCGCTCGGTCTGCTGCTGATGGGCATGAGCCTCATCTTCATCCTGATCATCCATCTCATTGGCCGCAAGGGGGCGAAGGCTCGTGGCTAGCACGCGCATCCATATCGACGAGGCGAGACTCGGGCGCGTCCAAAAGCAGGATCGCATCGCCACGGGCGTGCTGACGGCAATCATCGCCATCGTCATGCTCATCGTCGTCTCCATGGTGGCCTACATCCTGTTCGAGGGTATCTCGACGCTGTTCCAGCCGGGCTTTCTCACGCAGCCCGCACGCGCCAACGGAACGCAGGGCGGCGTGCTCTACCAGCTGTTCGACTCGTTCTATCTGCTGCTGATCACCCTGATCATCTCGGTGCCCATCAGCCTGGGCGGCGCGGTCTTTTTGGTTGAGTACGCGCCGGACGGTCCCATCCGCGACATCGCTTCCACCGCCATCGAGACGCTGTCCTCGCTGCCTTCCATCGTTGTCGGCATGTTCGGTTTCCTGGTGTTCTCGGTGCAGCTGGGCTGGAAGTACTCCATCATCTCCGGCGCCGTCGCGCTCACCATGTTCAACATTCCCATTCTGGTGCGCGTGATCCAGCAGGCGCTCGAGGACGTGCCGCAGGCCCAGCGCGATGCGTGCCTGGCCATGGGCCTCACTCGCTGGGAGGCCACGCTGCACATCCTGATCCCCGAGGCCATGCCTGCCATCGTGACCGGCATCGTGCTTTCGGCCGGCCGCGTGTTTGGCGAGGCCGCGGCACTGCTCTTTACCTCGGGCATGAGCTCGCCGGTGCGTTTGAACTTCTTGAGCTTTAACCTGTCGAGCCCCACCTGCGCTTGGAACGTGTTCCGTCCCGGCGAGTCGCTCGCCGTGCACATCTACAAGATCTATGGCGAGGGCAGCCCCGAGGCCCAGCAGATCGTTTGGGGCACCGCTGCACTGCTGATGATCTGCGTGCTGCTGTTTAACATAGTTGCCCGTATCGTGGGCAAGCAACTGGCAAGGAGGATGACGGCCGAATGAGCGAGATGAATGCAACGCCCGCAACCGAGGCGGCCACGTCCGAGACCCAGGACTTTCTGTCGAGTGTGGGGGAAAGCGAAAAACGCGTGCGCGTGAGCGGCAGGGCCGTGAGCGACGAGGTCGTGGTCTCCACCAAGGACGTCAACGTGTACTATGGCGACCACCATGCGCTGCACGATACGTCGCTCGACTTTCACAAGGGCGAGATCACGGCGCTCATCGGGCCTTCGGGCTGCGGCAAGTCGACCTTCTTGCGTAGCCTCAACCTGATGAATCGCGAGATTCGCGGCTGCCGCGTGGAGGGCGAGATCAACTACCGCGGGCGCAACGTGAACACCAAGACCGAGAACACCTACGAGTTGCGTCGCTCCATTGGCATGGTGTTCCAGCAGCCCAACCCCTTCCGCAAGTCCATTCGCGACAACATCACGTTTGCGCCTAAGCGCCACGGCATCACCGACCGTGACGAGCTCGACCGCATGGTCGAGGAGAGTCTGCGCGGCGCGGCGCTGTGGGACGAGGTCAAGGACAAGCTCAAAGAGTCGGGCCTGGGTCTTTCGGGTGGACAGCAGCAGCGCCTGTGCATCGCCCGCGCGCTGGCCGTGCAGCCCGACATTCTGCTGATGGACGAGCCGACCTCGGCGCTCGACCCCGTGTCGACGCTCGTGGTGGAGCAGCTGGCCTGCGAGCTCAAAGAGGCCTGTACGCTCGTGGTCGTTACGCACAATATGCAGCAGGCGGCGCGTATCTCCGACTCGGTCGCGTTTTTCTTGCTGGGCGAGTTGGTGGAGCACGCGCCCACCGCGCAACTCTTCAAGAATCCGACCGATCCGCGCACGGCGGATTATTTGACGGGGCGTTTTGGCTGATACCATCTAGTAAAGGTACCTTTAGGGTTAAGATGCGGTCATGCCGGCCGCAAAGGGGTTCAACATGATCTATTACGTCGAGGACGATGACAACATCAGGGATTTGACGGTCTATGCGCTGCGCAAGCAGGGGATCGAGGCCGAAGGCTTTTCGTGCGACGGTGAGTTTAAGGCTGCCGTGGCGCGACGGGCACCCGATGCCGTCCTGCTCGACATCATGCTGCCCGATACCGATGGCTTGGCGATTATGCGTCGCCTGCGTGCCGATCGCCTGACGGCGACGGTGCCCATCATGATGCTTACCGCCAAGGATACCGAGCTCGACAAGGTGATGGCGCTCGATGGCGGTGCCGACGATTACCTGACTAAGCCGTTTTCGCTCATGGAGCTTGCGAGCCGCTGCCGCGCACTGCTGCGTCGCGGCGGCATGGTCAAGCAGGCGAGCGATGTGCTCAGCGTGGGCGACATCGTGCTCTCGCCCAGCCATCGCGAGGTGACCGTTGCCGGCGAGCCGCTTAAGCTCACCCTGCGCGAGTTCGACCTTCTCGAGTACCTCATGCGCAAGCCCGGCGTGGTCTTTACCCGCGAGTCGTTGCTGCAGAGCGTGTGGGGCTGGGACTTCGACGGCGGTTCGCGCACCGTTGACGTGCACGTGCAGACGCTTCGCCAAAAACTGGGCGAGCATGCCAGCGCCATCGAGACCGTGCGCGGCGTGGGCTACCGCTTGGCCGAGCCTTCTGCCGGTGATGGTGCCGAAGGTGACGACACCGCGGCCACCGCATCGGAGGAGTAACCCGTGGTCTTTACCCCCCAGGGAAAACATACGCTGTCGCACCGCGTTTTTGTGACGATCTTTGTCTGCGCCATGGCGGTTATCGTGGCGTTTACGGTGCTGGGTGCGTTCTTTGTGCAAAACACCTTGGCGGATGCCACGAGTGCCAATCTGGCGCAGGAAACCGAGCTCATTGCTGCCGCCCTCGACGAGCAGCAGGAGCCCATCCCGTTCTTGCGTAGCCTCGATCGCGAGGACTTGCGCATCACGCTGATTAACAAGGATGGATCGGTTGCCTACGACAACGAGGCGTCGCCTTCTACACTGCCCAACCATGGCGATCGCCCCGAGGTCATCGAGGCCTTTGAGAGTGGTTCGGGTTCCGCGGAGCGCGCAAGCTCTACGCTCGACGAGATTATGCTGTATCGCGCCGTCGCCCTTGATAACGGCCAGGTTGTCCGCTTGGCGCAGGCCCAGCCTGGCGTTGCGGCGATTTTGCTGTCGATGGTGGCGCCGATGCTGCTTATCGCAGCAGCGGGTGCGGTACTCTCGTTTTTTATGGCGCGCCGCGAGTCCCGTGCCATCATCGCGCCGTTGCAAGAGGTGGATTTGGACCACCCACGCCGTAGCTATGAGCACGCCTATGCCGAGATGGTCCCCATGCTTGAGCGTATTGAGTCGCAGCGCCAGGAGCTCAAGCGCCAAATGGCGGTGCTGGCGGACAACGACCGTATGCGCCGCGAGTTCAATGTTGAGTGCAACGAGTTCACGGCGAATATCACCCATGAGCTTAAGACGCCGCTTACGGCGATTTCGGGCTATGCCGAGCTCATCGCAAACGGCATGGTCGAGGGCGAGGACGACCTGCGCAACTTTGGCGGTCGCATCTATCGTGAGGCGGGCCGTTTGGCGGCGCTTGTCAACGACATCCTTACGCTGTCTAACTTGGACGAGGCCGAGCGTGCAACTGAGGGCGAGGCGGTGCCCATTGGGTCCACGGAGCCTATTGAGCTCTCGCGTGCCATCTACGCGGTTGAGCAGCGTCTTGAACAGGTCGCCCGTCAGGCGAATGTGACGATAAGTCATGAGACCAAGCCTGTGGTCATCGAAGGCGTGTCGCGCTTGATCGACGAGCTCATCTATAATTTGGCAAGCAACGCCATCCGCTACAATCGACCCGGCGGTACGGTTACGCTGCAGTGCGGCACCAACGACGAAGGCCATCCGTTCCTTGCGGTCGCCGACACGGGAATCGGTATCGCGCCTGAAGAACAGGGCAAGGTATTTGAGCGGTTCTATCGCGTGGACAAGAGTAGGTCCAAGGCGCGCGGCGGAACCGGTCTGGGGCTTGCAATTGTCAAGCATGCGGCCCTGTATCATCACGCCACGCTCGATTTGTCGAGCGAGTTGGGCGTGGGAACCACCATTACGGTGACGTTTCCCATACAGCAGGACGAGCCATTCGCATAGCGATACAACATAGATATTGATGCAGACGCCGCATTTGACTTTCGGGTGCGGCGTTGTTGTGCAATTTTACGATTGCTTCCGACATTTTTACAGGAGAGCCTGTTTCTTATGTATAGAGTTTGGTCTCGGTAAAAAGATGCGATAACATACGGACAGTTTTGTCAATCCGAACTGGGGAAATGAAAGGCAAGCTGCATGACCCTTCTCGAACTGTTCCAGCTGCTCAAAAAGCACCTTCAGCTGGTCATCGCCCTTCCGGTGGTCTGCGCGATCGCCATGGGCATCGTGTCCTTCGTTGCGATGGACAACACCTACACCGCGACGACGAGCATGTACATTCTCGCTAAGACCGACGATAGCGGTCAGATGAGCTACAACGATCTCTCGGCGAGCCAGATGCTTTCCAACGATATCGCCACGCTGCTGGATAGCGATAGCGTTAAGAGCGGCGCCGCCAAGGAACTGGGCCTCACCGATCTGGATGACTACAAGGTGTCTGTTTCCTCCGAGACCACCACGCGTGTCATTACGCTTTCGGTTACCGGCACCGATGCCAAGGAGACGGCTGAGGTCGCAAAGGCCATAGCTAGCTCGGTGAGTACGGTCGCTCAGAACGTCGGCGCTGCCCAGAGCATCAACGTTATCGACGAGGCTAAGACCCCCGAAGCCCCCAGCGGCCCCAAGCGCACGCTGTATATTGCCGTCGCGTTCCTCGCCGGTATCTTTATCGCAGTCGCCTATGTCGTTTTGGCAGACATGCTCAATACCCGCATCCGCGGTGCCGAAGAGGCAGAAGAGCTCCTGGGCATTCCCGTTGTTGGCCGAATTCCGGCTATGAAAGGTGGTAAATAGGCATGGCTAAGGCAAAGAACACCGATAAGCTCGTTGTACAGAATGCCGCCAAGACCCTTCTGGCCAACATCCGCTTTGCGAGCGTGGACGACCCCATTCGCACCATCACCGTTACCTCCTCGATTCCCAACGAGGGCAAGTCTACGGTTTCCATCAACCTTGCCCAGGCTATCGCCACCAGCGGCAAGAGCGTCCTGCTGGTCGAGGCTGATATGCGTCGCAGGTCCCTTGCCGATATGCTCGGCGTCCGCTCCCGCGGCGGACTCTATGCAGTCCTTTCCGAGCAGGTTTCTATTGACCAGGCGATTGTCGAGACGGGTCAGAAGAACTTCTACTTCCTCGATGCCGAGCCACATATTCCCAATCCTGCCGATATCATCGTCTCTCACCGCTTTGCCAAGTTGGTAAAGGCACTGTCCGCCAAGTTCCAGTACGTCATCTTTGATGCTCCCCCGGTCGGCACCTTCATCGATGCTGCCGAGATTGCCAGCCTGACCGACGGTACGCTGTTCGTGGTGCGCGAGGACTTCACCAAGCGCGAGGAGGCACTCAACGCTATCGGCCAGCTTAAGAAGTCCGAGAAGGTCAAGCTCATCGGTACCGTTATGAACTACTGCGAGACCGAGACCAGCGAGTACTACTACTCCTACTACACCAAGGACGGTAAGAAGGTGAAGAAGGGCTCCGACGATCAGGGGACTTCCAAAAAGGGCATCTTCACCAACCGAGCAAACGTTTAGTTGATTAAGGCTGACCTATGCGTGACATTCATTGCCATATCTTGCCGGGTGTAGACGACGGCGCCGCCGATCTCGATGAGAGCTTGGCGATGCTCGAGGCTGCCAAGCGGGCCGGTGTAACCAGAATCGTTTGCACTCCTCACTGCCGTGATCCCTATTTTGATTACGACAAGATGTGGGATGCCTTTGAGCTGCTGCGTGATAACGCTGACGGTTTTCCGCTCCAGATGGGCTTCGAGGTCAACCATCGAAAGCTCGTTGAACTTGGTATCGATGCCGCGGAGCACTTGCATTTCGATGGAACCAACGAGTTTCTGCTCGAGCTTTCGACACATGCCGATGCGTATGCGTTTAGAGAGTACGAGAACACGATTTACGATTTGCAGTGCCGTGGCTACCAGGTGATCATCGCTCATCCTGAGCGCTATCGTGCGGTTCAAAAGGATGTAAGCGTGGCGGAGCGCCTGGTCGATATGGGCTGCAAGCTGCAGGCTTCGGCGGACTTTATTGCCGGCGGTCGCTTTGGTCGCGAGAAAAAGCCGGCACAGCGTCTGTTCGATCATAACCTGTACAGCTTCATCGCGAGCGATGCCCATAACGTGGGTCATTACGACTGCCTGGCGAAGGCTCGCGCGAAGTTTAGCGTGCGCGGAGCTCATTTTCGCTAAAATCTGTCCCTAACGTTCGCATTGAATGAAGGGGCAGCCATGGATATTCAACTTAAGACGGGATGCTTTGATGACGCGGCGTTGGTGCGCCGCGTCGTTTTTATGGACGAGCAGGGCTACGAGAATGAGTTCGACGCTATCGACGAGGATCCGAACTGCATTCATGTGACGCTCTATGTAGACGGCGAGCTTGCCGGTTGCTCGCGCGTGTTTCCCGAAGAGCTTGAGCGCGTGGCTGACGCAGAGGCCCCGGTGTTGCCGGCATGCGACATGGACGAAGGCGTTGCGGCGGGGGAGACCTACATTATGGGGCGCGTGGCTGTGCTGCCGAGCATGCGCCGTCGCGGTTTGGCGAGCAAGATTGTCGAGGCCAGTGATACGTGCGCGCGTGATGCCGGCGCCAAGCTTATTAAGCTGCATGCGCAGGAATACGTGCTGCCGCTCTATGTAAAGGCGGGCTACACGCAAATTGCCCCGGTAGATTACGAAGACGAGGGCCAGCCCCATGTCTGGATGGCCAAGCGCGTAGATGGCAGATAGGGACGTTCCTTTTCTGCCGGCAGCTGGGGACACTCCTTGGCAATTGACGCATTGGAGCGCTCGGACATACAGTTTTTCGATTCCGTATGTATATATGCGCGTTAATGGGTTATAAAATCTAAGTCTGAACATAGCAGGTCTGCGATGCGGCTCGGGCGACCGGGCCGTTTTTGCGGACAGGGGTAGCGCGAAAGGACTGCACATGCGTCAATTTAAGACCGAGAGCAAAAAACTGCTCGACCTCATGATCAACTCCATCTACACCAATAAGGAAATCTTCCTGCGCGAGCTTATCTCTAACGCGAGCGACGCCGTCGACAAGCTCAACTTTAAGAGCCTGCAGGACCCGAGCGTCAAGATCGACCAGGGCGACCTGGCCATTCGCGTCTCCTTTGATAAAGACGCCCGCACCATTACCATCTCGGATAACGGCATTGGCATGACCGCCGAGGAGCTCGAGCGCAATCTGGGCACCATCGCCCATTCCGGCTCCGAGGAGTTTAAGACCGAGAACGCCGAGCAGCAGGGTTCGGATGTCGACATCATTGGCCAGTTTGGCGTGGGCTTCTATTCGGCCTTTATGGTCGCCAGCCACGTGAAGGTTGTCAGCCGTGCTTATGGCGAGGACGCCGCTCATGTGTGGGAATCCGACGGTCTTGAGGGCTACACCATCGAGGACGGCGAGCGCGCCGAGCACGGTACCGATGTCATCCTGACGCTGCGCGAGAACGAGAAGCTCGACGCCGACGGCGAGGCCGAGACCTACGATCGCTTCCTGACCGAGTGGGGCCTCAAGAGCCTGATTCAGCAGTACAGCAACTATGTGCGCTACCCGATTCAGATGATGGTGTCCAAGAGCCGCCAGAAACCCAAGCCCGAGGACGCCGGCGACGATTACAAGCCCGAGTACGAGGACTACCAGGAGCTCGAGACCGTCAATTCCATGACGCCGATCTGGAAGAAGCGCAGCTCCGATGTCGAGCAGAAGGACTACGACGAGTTCTACAAGTCCACGTTCCACGACTTTGACGATCCTGCGCGCACCATCAGCTTCCATGCCGAGGGCACGCTCGAGTATGACGCCCTGCTGTTTGTGCCGGGACGCGCGCCGTTCGATCTGTACAGCAAGGACTACGAGAAGGGCCTGGCGCTCTACAGCTCCAACGTTCTGATTATGGAGAAGTGCGACGACCTGCTGCCCGACTACTACAACTTTGTCCGCGGCGTCGTGGATTCCGCCGACGTGTCGCTCAACATCTCGCGCGAGACGCTGCAGCAGAACCGTCAGCTCAAGGCCATCGCCAAGCGTGTGGAAAAGAAGATCACCGCCGACCTTGAGGACATGCGTGACAACGACCGCGAGGCCTACGAGAAGTTCTTTGAGAACTTTGGTCGCGGTCTTAAGTACGGCATCTACTCGAGCTATGGCATGAAGGCCGATGAGCTCGCCGACCTGTTGCTGTTCTGGTCTGCCAAGGAACAGAAGATGATTACCCTGGCCGAGTATGCCAAGGGCATGCCCGAGGATCAGAAGGCCATCTACTACGCCGCCGGTGACTCGCGTGAGCGCTTGGCCAAGATGCCCGTGGTAAAGGGCGTGCTCGACCGCGGCTATGACGTGCTGCTGCTGACGCAGGATGTGGACGAGTTCACGTTCCAGGCTATGCGTGAGTACGTTGCCGCCGATATGCCCAAGATCTACGAGGACGATGCTGCCCGCGAGGCTGCCGAGAAGGCTGTGGCCGACGGTGCCGAGCCCGAGGTCGAGGATCGTCATCTAGAGCTCAAGAACGTTGCGACTGGCGATCTTGATCTGGCGACCGAGGACGAGAAGAAGGAGGCCGAGGACGCCACCAAGGAAAACGAGGACCTCTTTAGCGCTATGAAGGAGGCGCTCGGTGACAAGGTCGAGAAAGTTGCCGTCTCCGCGCGCCTGACCGATGCCCCCGCTTGCATCACTACCGAGGGCCCGCTTTCGCTTGAGATGGAGAAGGTGCTCCAGAAGGGACCCGAGGGCGCGCCCGACGGTATGCCCAAGAGCCAGCGCGTGCTCGAGCTCAACGCTAAGCATCCTGTCTTC
>OIAF01000697.1_pt1 | contig 10064 bp, 7 predicted proteins | sample 1580751 | NCBI WGS metagenome assembly OIAF01 (sample SAMEA3882511, study PRJEB24775) | human gut metagenome | biome: human-associated habitat; feature: intestine environment; material: feces | place: Netherlands | collected 2009/2010
TGATAAAATAATAGAGCAGACATCACTTCAAATCATCATTTACTTTAAGGTACAATAAGAAGGAACACCATGGCTACTGCATTCACCGTAAAATACTACATGTACACCATTGGCACCGCAGATTTTCTGAACGCTTTCTTCTCCACTGTCTGCGGACGGCTGGAAAATGGGAAATGGGGCAGCCGCTTTCCCCATCTCATGAACGAGCTGTATCAAGGCGTACTGCCTGTCAAGCATCTCGCAGCTGGTACGGAAGAGCTGTCACAGATCAAGCAGGAGCTTGCGCAGTTCGCGCCAGATCAAGTGATCTGGGATATTGATGACCGCTCGCTCACTCCGCCATGGGGCGACAATATCAGCGAGGATATTACCGACCTCAGCAATTACTTTGTCACCAGTGAGGGAAACGACTTTCTCACGGTATTTTCCGCTGCACTGAGCAAGGCACAGCAACGGAATGCACCTCTAAAAATTCAGGCGCTCTGAGGTGACTATTCAGGCGACCGGTCGACTCTGAGCAGCGGTATCCACGTACAAATTTTCGATAACGAAACGGATGCTTGTCTTGACCTGCTGTATAAGGTGATGCATTGCTAAGCACCTTGCACAGCAGCAACAGATTGGGTATAATAAAAGCAAATATCTGGAACAGCAGGAGAGATAACTATGGCAGAAAGTTTTACCACTCGGCTTATCCAGCGTCTTCAAATTGAGCAGAAGAAAAATGACCACGGCGGCGTATTTGAAGATATTGCAAACGGTTATCCGATCTGAGAATACAAGAATCGCCGAAATATCGTATCGGATATTACAACTGCACTGCCGGAAGATGTTCACGCGCGAATGACCGCATTGCTGGACGAATACAATACGAAAGATCAGCAGGACCTGCATGGACTGGCAAAGTTCCATGCGGATTATGAGGCCATTCATCCGTTTCAGGACGGAAACGGACGAACCGGACGGCTGATTCTGTTTAAGGAATGTCTGAAAAACGATATTATACCCTTTGTGATAAATGACCGCCGCAAAGCAGAATACTATCATGCGTTGAATACCGCGCAGACAAAACAGGATTACAGCCTGCTGGAGCGGTTCTTCCGCGAGGAGCAGTCCGAATACCGCCAGCAGGTCGAGGGTTTCCTGCCACCGGTCAAAGAATAGCCAACGCCACTGCGGCTACTACGAGGCTACTGCCACCGAATATCGGCAGTCCCAACAGGTGCAGAAAACATACAAAAACCACACAAAATGTTGGTTAAATACGTCTTTTCAGTAATCGCTGCGATGCAAACACCTCATACAGCACCGCTCCGACTCCAAAGGCCATGCGTTCGAATCGCACCGAGCGTACCATGTTAAACCGCTTGTTTCTTTAAAATGGGCGGTTTTTCTTTGCTTTTGAGTGATAATTTGACAAAATTTCCATAAGAAAATCACCGGAATCATTTGATTCCGGTGATTTTTATGGAATTTGCAGATTTTATTAGCCAATGCCGCCGAACACAATACCCAAAATGAAGCAAGCTGCGCACAAAGGTACAAATACATACTTGCCGAAGGAGAGGAACCAGCGCATGACGGGCTTCGGATCGCCCTCCTGCACGGCCGCCAAAGCGGTGTCCTTCTTCATGATCCAGAAGAACATAATACCGGCGGTAAGTGCGCCCAGAGGGCAAAGGTAAATGGATACCATATCCATCCACTGAGAGGTCCAGGGCTGGATCGTCAAAGCTATCGCCACGCCTATAATGTGGATCACGGCGGTGGCCGTTACGCGATTGAAATGCAATTTCTCCTGAAGGAAAGCGACAGGGGTCTCAAACAGGTTGATAATAGAGGAAAGACCTGCAAAGAGGACGGCCACATAGAAGAAGATGAACATGATCCGAGCAATTCCGCCCATATTGTTAAACACGGGGATCAGATAAATGAACATCAGGCCGGGGCCGCCGTTGCCAAGGTCGGCACCGGTGGTGGCCATTGCGGGAATAACGATGAACATGGCCAGTAATGCCGCAGAGGTATCGAACAGTGCACAGAGGATCGCGGACTGGCGGATCTTAACGTCCTTACCGAGATAGGAGCCATAAATAACAGAACCGGAACCGGCCACAGACAGAGAGAAGAAGCACTGACCAAAGGCAAACACCCATACGTTCACATCCAGCAGACCTCTGAGATCCAAAGAGAAAATGTACTTGTAGCCCTCGCTGCTGCCAGGCACAAAGGGCATCATAATCGCCAGTATGATGAACAGTACATACAGGGCGGGAATCATGACCTTGCAGGATTTTTCAATGCCGCCCGCAATACCCAGAATCATAATAAGAAAGGACACTGCAATCGCGAGAATAATCCAGAAATTATTGGCGCCGCCTGTTGCAAAGGTCATCTTAATGGCTTCCGGCAGGCTGGCTGCCTCCGGTGCGACAGCGCCAAAAGTTCCGCCGATGACATTCATATCGTTTCCCATAGCGACCAGTTCACCGGTCAGCGCCATTTTGGCATAGTAGAATACCCAGCCCATGATGACGGAGTAGCCGATACCGAGACAAAGGGACGCAAACACAGGGACGCCGCCAATGAGTTCTCCAGCCTTCTTGGACTTACCGCCATTTTCCATGGCTTTGCCGAAAGAGCCTACCGGTCCATAGCCTGCCCAACGGCCCAGAGAGAATTCCTCCATCATGCCGGACTGGCTGATGACGATCACGAAAATGAAATAAGGAATCAGGAACGTCAGGCCGCCGTACCGGGAGACCAGCATGGGAAACCGCCAAACGTTTGCCATGCCGACGCAAGAGCCGACTGCAGCCATGATAAAACCCCATTGAGATTTGAATCCATCCTGCTTTGCAGGTGTAGTAGTATTTTTCCCTGACATAAAATAACCTCCTACAATAATAATTATGGTTTAAGGCGCGGCAGCCAGCCTCCTCTCTTATTCACAGTATGCGATTTACGCAGGTCAGAGCCATAATGTCACGACCGGATATGCCGCAGTCTGGAAGAACGGCATACCGCCCGTGTTGTACAGGTTAGGGAGATTCTTGACCATTCTGTTATCTTCCATAATCCGGCGTTTTTCATCCACTTTTTGGGAAATACCGGAGTCATCGAAGATCGGTTCTCGCGCCGCCTTATGCATGGCGGACAGTATCTTTGGCTTGGTTACTGTGCTTCTGCAGGTGGTTGATTTTGCGGGATTTCACTTTTCAGCGACGACCTCGAGCTCTGTAAATACATCCCTCTCATTTGAGATAAGTTTATTAGTTTAGCAGCAAAATGTCAATTTGATTTATACACTTTTAACATAAGAGCCGTAGTTCTTAACGCGTAAATTAGCCCTTGTGTACACTTGGGCTGTTGAGCATCCGATAAAGTTTCAATAAATTCATATTTTCATTTGGATTGTTCCCCTTAATTTAGCATTGCTCTAAGCGGTTGTTGATGTTATCTTTGCGCGTGGATCGCATTAAGCCGTAACCGTTTTTTTGCAGTGCGTTCGATATGGGCAGCAACAAAGAAGCCGAGGGTCAGCAAAAAAATGACGGGCAAACTCCCGAATCGACGAACAGAAATCACATAGCAGGCCGTATTGACGCTCAACATAAAGTCCAATGCTGCTCGACCTGCTTGCGGATAAAAACTAACAACTTGTGAATGGTTTTTTTGAAAGGTTCACCGTATCCTATAGGTACGGTGAACCTTTTATTTTGTGTAGGCGAGAGGAGGCACGCATTTGGACCGGAAATACATTCAGTCAGTCAAGCCGCTGACCGACCACGTTCTGCAGGTCGATTTCATCTCCGGCAGCCGCCTGCTGCTGGATATGAAGCCCTATCTGGATAAATTCCGATTCCGGTCACTTTCCGACCCGCAGGTGTGGAACAGCGCGGTGACAAACGGCATTTTTGTCCGCTTTGGCGATGTGGAGATGAGCCATAACGAGCTGTTTTCCATGGCCGAGCAGGAACACTGACACAGAAAAGGAGGAAAATGGTATGAGTAAAAAGCAGATGATACGACGGCGAGGTTTGTGCGGCCTGCTGGCGGTGGCAATGTGTATAGGGGTGCTGCCCCCAACAGCCGGGGCAGCCGTGACGGCAAAAAACGACTGGGAGATCTTTGATGCCTCGGATACCTACAATCTGCCGAGCACACAGGAGCAGATTTTGCAGGAGATGATCCAGAATCCCAAATTTGCGGAGCAGTGGGCGGCTATTGCAAACAATGTTTTGCCAAAAACGTACTATAACGACAACAATGAATCCGGCTATCATGAGCCGTATACCGCTCTGACGGCGGCAGATTATGCGAAGGTACAGTATACAGCCAAGGGTCTGCGGGATGCTGTCAGCAGCATCGTTGACCAGAGCGCGGTTCTGAACGGCTCGGGTGTTTTGAACAGCCTTCCGGAAGAAGAAACCCCGGTTTATTATGTCTCTACCAGAGCGGAGAGGGAACGCGATGACCATCACTCTTATGTAAGTACCGGCTACGGCTACTATGTACAGGCGTTCTACGACTTTGAAATTCAGGGTATTGCGAACCGGTTTGAAACGCCTTCCATCGAGACGGATGACACAACGGCGTCGCTCGAGCAGAAGGGCTATCAGTTTAATCTGGGCGGCAGCTCGGACAGCTACAAGGTGACGGCGGAAAACCGCAATGACTTTGAAAACACGGTCGAAAAAAGCTATACCTATGAAAAGAGCACCACGACCTCGACCACGGTCTCCAATACCTATTCACAGAACTGGACCGAGGAGACCACGATAGGCGTCGAATTCAGCGTACCCGTTCTGGCTGCGCTTTCGCCCACCGCCAAGGTCGAGCAGAGCTTTTCCTACTCCTATGGCATGGAAAAGACCTACGAGAGCAGCAAGGAGGAGTCCTACGCGCAGTCCATTACGGATACCATCTCCGTACCGCTGCCGGCGCATACGGGTCTCGACATCAATGTCGATGTGACCGATCTGCAAACGACCATCCCCTATACCGGCGCGGTGTACATCAAGTATAAGACCATGCTCTTCTCGGTTACTGGTTATCATCGAACCAAGGGGAATGGTGTCTCGGTGGACAGCTGGAAAGGACGGGAGTTTAAGCAGTATACCTTCGGCCGGAACGGCAGAAGTGCGATCGAGGATCTGGATGCCCGCATCCAGAACCGGACTGTCTCCGGCTACGACCCCGACGGTCTGGATATGAACACCCTGTATCAGGGCGAATTCAAGACGGCAGCTGATCAGCTGTGCTCCGGTCAGCCGGTTGCACCGTACTTCGGTTCGTTCCACTACACCTCCAAGAACACCGTCATCACCCCGCAGAAGGTGTACCCGATCTATGCACTCGATCGTCTGGTGCCTGATACCGAACAGGTCTCGCTGTACGAGCAGCAAAGCCTGCGTCTGGACAGCATCAAGGTCGAGGCGAAAAACGAACACGACGTGGACTGGTACGGCTTCAATCCCCGCCTGAGCGGCAAATGGACGGTTGTGGACGAAGGTTTGAACGACGCTTCGGAGTATGCCGAGGTCACGACAAACCGCAATGGCTACCCTGTTCTCAATGCGCTCAAGCCGAATGACGGAGCACAGCTGTTCCTGCGCTATCAGCCGAAGGATATGATCGAAACAACGGATGATTTCAACAGCGAGCGGATTGAACTGACCATCCTGCCGGTTGTGCTTTCCTCGGTTACGGTAGAGGGCAGCTTTGAGCCGTTCTACTTCAACGACGGCAGCAACACCGCCGATGTTTCCGCACTGACTGTGACCGCTAAGGACGAGGACGGCAACGATTTTGATGTAACCGGCAAGGTCAAGTGGTATGCAGAAGCAAACGATGACATTACGGTTGACGAAACCACGGGCAGCATCGAGTTTACCGCACCGGGAACCTATCAGGTTTATGCCGTAGTGAACGGCACGGAATCCAACCGTGTACCGCTGCAGGTTCTGCCCGAACGGCAGCTTGATACGCTGACCGTGAACGGCACGATTCCCAATCTCATCTATAATGATGATACGGCGAACACCTTTGACCTGAGCACGCTCGACGTAGAGGCCAAGGATCAGTATGGCGAGGACATGACGCTTGCCGATGGCCTGTTCGAGTGGCGGCTTGCCACGGACAAGGGCTATGCCGAAATCAGTGGCAGCGTAATCACCGGTCTTGTAGTCGGCACGGATACCGTTACCCTGTATTATCCGGTCGGACAGGACGAGCAGGGCGAAACGGTCTATCGGACGGCACAGCCGCTGCCTGTACAGGTGACGGCAAAGCCGTATCTGAATGAGCTGTATTATAATGACGGCGCTCCCGTCGCAGTAGAGGGCGCAGAGTATGATCTGTCCCGCATTCCGCTGCTGGCGCGCGATCAGCACGGCAATCCCTGTGGAATTCCGGCGGACATCGAGTGGACGCTGGCAGACACCAATCAGACCAATGCCACGATTGAAAACGGAAAACTGCTCGTTGCGGTTGGCAATGTCCCGGAAGCCTCCTATGCGGATGTGATTTTGGAAGCCTCCTCTGCCTCTGCCGGCAAGACTGCAAAGAATGTCGTTGTTAAGGTCGAGCAGCAGCCGACCCTCAAGACAATCCGCGCCGACATGAAGGACGGTTTTGTCCTGCGGCTGGATGAAAATGCGGTTCTTGCAGATCAGTTTACCGCTGCCGGCTACGATCAGTATGGCAGAGAAATGACCGGCGGCAGCTTTGAATGGGTTACCTCCAAGCCGGATGTGGTTTCGCTCGAAAACGGAACACTCAAGGCACTGAAAGAAGATTCTACTGAGATCTATGCCCGTTCCGGCGACATCGAGAGTAACCACATTACGCTGACGGTCAATGCCCCGAGACGGCTGACTGCGATCACCGCAGACGGAATTCCGTCGTCCGTTCGGAAAAACACTACGCTGGATCTGTCTGCAGCTAAGGTAACGACGCTCGATCAGTTCGGCAAGGCCTTTACTCCGGAAGAGCTGGCGGCCTATCCGGCTTCTGTACGATGGACGCTGGAAAAGAATGATACGCACGCCGTTATCAGCGGAAATACACTCAGCTTTGGTGATCAGGATGGCACGATGACCCTGATCTGTGCTGCGGTCAACGCAGACACCAATGTGATCGTGGAAAAGAAGATTATCATTCGCATCACAGACTCTACCTCCGGCGGCGGTTCCTCCGGCGGCGGTGGTGGCGGCGGAGGAGGAGGCTTCTCCGCACCCAGCTATGCGGTATCTGTAGATGATGTAAAGCACGGCACTGTCACCGTATCTCCCAAATCTGCCTCCAAGGGCGACACTGTGACCATCACGGCAACCCCCGACAAGGGCTACACCCTCGAAAGCCTGACCGTGCTGGACAAGGACGGCAAGACACTCGAACTGACCGACAAGGGCGGCGGAAAGTACACCTTCGTCATGCCGGCGGGCAAGGTCACGGTGAAGGCGGTCTTTATGGATGACAACACCATGCTCAACTTCTTCACCGACGTTCACGCGGAGGATTACTACTATGACGCAGTCCTCTGGGCGGCGCAGAAGGGCATTACCGGAGGTATGAGCGACACGCTGTTCGCTCCGAACGCTGCCTGCACCCGAGCACAGATCGTAACCTTCCTGTGGCGCGCGGCAGGTTCGCCCGAGCCGAAGCAGCTGAGTACCTTTGGCGATGTTCCGGCAGACGCGTACTACGCCAAGGCAGTTGCATGGGCAGTTGAGAACGGCATTACCGATGGCACGAGCGATACAACGTTTGCACCCGGCATCATCTGCACGAGAGCACAAGGCGCAGCGCTCCTGTACCGTGCGGCAGGCAGTCCGGCGGGCAGCGGCAGCGCGGCCTTCACCGATGTACCTGCCGATGCATACTACGCTGATGCGGCAGCATGGGCAGAGCAGAAGGGCATCACCGGCGGCATCGGAAACGGTCGGTTTGGTCCGCATAACAACTGCACGAGAGCACAGATCGTCACGTTCCTGTACAGAATGTACGGCAGCAAATAAGCAAATCAATCGATGGAAAGCGGCGGCAGGGGAATACCCTTGCCGCCGTCTGTTTACCGATCCTTTGCGCCATCTCACGCTTTGGAGCGAGCTGCATTCTCGGACAAAACGCTGCAATAAGAGCGGGAAACTTGGGAAAAATGCCATATTTTCGGTAAAACTGCGGAAATGTGTCATAAATTCTTCTTTTTTTTGTCAAACCCTGTTGACAAAACACGATAGATGCGCTATAGTGAGGATAAAAGAAGATGATGCAGTCGCTTTGACCGCATCTCAAACGATAATAGCAAACCCACCGAAAGGTGGCGACGCAAAGCTATAGGGCCTTACCCCTCATCGAGAGGGCTGGCAGCCAGTTACCGAAAGGAGATCGCCGGATATGAAGCGGCTTTTTCGTGTTGTATGCGCAGTTTTTGCAGCAACTGCCCTCTCGATGGGCGTTACCGCAGCAGCAGTAAATGATGTTGTGGATATGAGTAATTCCACCCACGGTTATGTTACCGTAAACTACTCCTCGAGTGCAAGACTCAAGGTTGGTATTCAGTACAACGGCGGCAAGACCGTGTTCTACGATTGCCCGAGCGGCAAGGATGCTTCCTTCTCTCTCGATAAGGGCAACGGCAAGTACACCGTAACGCTGTACCGCAACGTTTCCGGTACGTCCTATCAGCAGGTCGAGTCCAAGTCCATGAACGTAACCGTTCAGGACAGCTACGCTCCGTATCTGGTCGCCACTTCCGAGGTTCAGTTCTCCAAGGGCGACACGGTATCCGCTAAGGCTGCTGAGCTCTGCAAGAACGCCAAGACCGACGAGGCTAAGGTTATCGCCATCTACAACTACATGGCAAGCCGTTATACATATGATAACAAGCTGGCGAATGAGATCACCAGCGGCAAGATCACCAAGTACATTCCGGATACCGCCGCTACCCTGAAGGGCACCACCGGTATCTGCTACGATTTTTCCTCGCTGTTTGCAGCAATGTGCCGCAGCCAGGGCATCCCGTGTGCACTGACCAAGGGCTACGCCGGCTCCAGCTACCACGCTTGGAACAAGGTAAACCTGAACGGCAAGTGGTATCAGATCGACCTGACCTACGCGGTTACCCGCAGCGTGAAGAACGCAAAAACCCTGCATGACTGCGTATCTCCGCTGACCTACACCAACACCAGCGATGCGCTTGCAGTAGCTGCGGCTTAACACTTTTCCATTTTATTTTGTATGCAAATGGTCCTGATTGAACACGATTGTGTCCGATCAGCGGCGATTTCTTGCATAAAAAAACGATTCCGGATTGAAATTCTTCTTCGTTTTTACAGCATTTGCTTGTTGTTTGCGGGCATTTATGGTATACTGAAGAAGAGGATCCGGAGGGTTTCTGTCCGGCTCGGGCAAAGGGCTGTGTATGCAGCCCGGCGTGCCTGCCGACAGAAAGGATCGTCAAATTCTGTGCATGACTTCCGTAAAGGGATACAGGTACAGACAAAGGCACAGCCGGTGAAAACCGGTGTCGCAAAGCCAGATGGGCCTAAACGGAGTTTTTTCTCCGCATGGCAGCCGGTTGCCGAAGGTACTTTGTTACCCCCTTGCAGAGCTATGCGCGCTGTAAAGGGGGTATTTTATTTGGAGACTGAACAACCATTCTGCGTTGCCAACAGTCATTTCAAAAAGAACCAACCATCTGTGCTACTCATTAAGGAGTAAGTTGTACAGACAAGGGCACGATCGGTGAAAGCCGGTTTCGCAAAGCCAGGGGCCTAAACGGAAGACTTTTCCGCATGGCAGCCGGTTTCCTGATGCAGCTTCTTCATAGTAGTCTATTGCTACTGAAGGAGGGATTTTCATGATGAAAACAGGAAAGAACAAGCGATTATTAGCCAGTATACTGGCGGCGTCCATGCTGCTGGCAATGTCTCCGTTCGCGTTAGCGGAGGGGGCGGAAGATACGACCAATCAGACAGGTCAGGAATCGAGTCAGTCCACCGAAGTTAAAAACGAAAACGTCGGCGGCAGCGGCAGCACCGATGGCAGCGGCGGCGGCA
>OIAF01000701.1_pt1 | contig 9971 bp, 6 predicted proteins | sample 1580751 | NCBI WGS metagenome assembly OIAF01 (sample SAMEA3882511, study PRJEB24775) | human gut metagenome | biome: human-associated habitat; feature: intestine environment; material: feces | place: Netherlands | collected 2009/2010
TGACACACGCGAAAACCTAACTACTTTTTTTCACACTCTCCAGCAGAAGTTATATCGGGAATGACTTGCAACCAGCCGAAATCCCCGGAAAAACCCGGCCTTATATAATAATAGGTATGGGATCCGGCAACGAACCGATTGATAACTTAAACTGATGTAAAATGAAACAATGTTACACGCTGACCGGACTTGACGTACTGGGCAAAATACGCTCGTACATCAGGCTCCTGACGGTTATTCTTTTATATGTGACATTTGCGCTCCCGGCCTCGGCACAAGGGGGGGGGAAGGCCGTCTCGGGTATCGTTAAAGACGACACGGGAAATCCACTCATAGGTGTCACCGTCACCGTCCCCGGTACCACGAAAGGCACGACTACCGATGCCAACGGTACATACACGATCAATGCTGACAATTCAGAGAGCCTGAATTTCAGCTATGTGGGCTACAAACCCCAGACAATCCACGTCAACAACCAATCCACCATCGACGTCACCATGAGCGAAGACAACACCAGCCTCGAAGAGGTCGTCGTCGTCGGCTACGGCGTACAGAAGCGCCGCGACATCGTAGGTGCCGTCGAAACCCTTTCGACAAAGGGCCTCGAAGAGCGCATGGGTTCGTCGATGAGCATTTCGCGCTCGTTGCAGGGCGCCATCCCCGGCCTTACGATGACCTTTTCCGACGGTAAGCCCAACCGCGGCGCGACGGTGCGCATCCGCGGCGCGGAGAACTCGATCGGTTCGGGCGGTTCGGCCCTGGTGATGGTCGACGGCGTCGAAACCGACATGTCGACCGTAAACCCGGACGACATCGAGTCGATCACGGTGCTCAAGGACGCCTCGTCGACCGCCGTATACGGTGCCCGCGGTACCTTCGGCGTGATCCTCCTTACCACCAAGAAGCCGCAGAAAGGCAGTGCCAAGGTGACTTACAACGGTACCTTCACCTTCTACAAGCGCGCCACCAAGCCCCAGATGGTCACCAACGGCTACGATTATACCACCTCGTTCCTGGAATCCTATGTCAACGCATTCGGCAAGGATCCCTCGAACATCAACAACGTATTCAAATTCTCGCGCACCTGGTACAACGAACTGGCACGCCGCAACAGCGACCCCTCGTATGAGAAATGGCGCGTCAACAACCGCAACGTCTACGAATACTTCGGCAACACCAACTGGTACGACGTATTCTACAAGGACTATACGACCGGACACCAGCACAACATCAGCGTGACAGGAGGCGGTGACGTGGCATCGTACTACGTCTCGGGCCGTATGTTCGAGCAGGACGGCATCTACAACGCCGGCGACGAGAAATACCAGCAGTTCAACGTCAAAGCCAAAGGCATCGTCAACGTAAAGCCGTGGCTGCGCGTGGAGAACACCACCGACTTCATGTACCGCTATTCGCACCAGCCGACGAGCCACACGGGCATCTCCACAACGCCGATGACGGTATCGCGCATGCTCAACCACCAGGCTTACCCCGTAGCTCTGGTCACCAATCCCGACGGCACGTGGACGGAAGCGGCCGTATACACGGGCTGGGCAGGCTTCGTCGAGGGCAACTCGTGGCGTAAAGACCGCAAGTTCGACATGAACAACCGCACGGCGGTCACGATCGACCTGTTGAAGGACGTGCTGGTCGCCGCCGCCGACGTGAGCTTCTATTTCAACCAGACCGACCGCCGGCAGGCCGTGAACAGCTACACCTACTACACGGGGCCCGACAGTTCGGGCGAACGCCCCTCGGGCTCGCTCTACGAAGAGCGCTCCTACAACCGCCAGAAAGTCGCTTCGAGCGCCACGCTGACCTACACGCCCCGCTTGGGCGACACCCACTCGCTAAGTATCATGGGCGGTTGGAACATCGAAGATTATACCTACAAGAGCAACCTGATGAGCCGCGAGGGCATCATCATCCCCGGCAAGCCCAACTTCAGCCTGCTGGAAGGCGAAGCGATGACCCTGAAGGACAACGGCAGCTACGACTGGGGACTGGTCGGCGCATTCTACCGCGTAAGCTACTCGTACAAAGGAAAATACCTGCTCGAAGCCAGCGGCCGTTACGACGGTAACTCCAAGTTCCCGTCCAACCAGCGTTGGGGATTCTTCCCCTCGGGTTCGGTGGGATGGCGCATCTCGGAAGAGAACTTCATGAAAAACGCCAACTGGCTCGACAACCTGAAGATCCGCGCATCGGTCGGTTCAGCGGGCAACGGCCTCATCAGCGATGCCTACGCCTACCTCTCCACGATGTCGATCGCACAGTCGAGCCTGCTGAACAACGGTTCGGTGTTCAACTACACGCAGGCACCCTCCCCGATTCCCAAGAGCCTGACATGGGAAAAGGCCACGACCTATGACCTCGGCCTGGATTTCGAGGCATTCAACGGCCGCCTGAACTTCTCGGCCGACATCTACCGCAAGAAGACAACCGACATGTATGTGGTGGGCGAAGAGCTGCCCGCCGTATTCGGCAACAGCGCCCCCAAGGGTAACTACGCCGACATGCGCACCGACGGGTGGGAGGCCAGCCTGTCGTGGCGCGACAGCCACAAGGTTGCGGGCAAGACCCTGAGCTACAATATTAAAGTCGCCGTATGGGACAACACCAGCAAGATCACCCGCTATACGGCCAAAACTGGCACGCTCCCGACCAACTACTCGATCAACTATTACGAGGGGATGACCCTCGGCGAAATGTGGGGCTACAAGTGCGACGGGCTGTTCCAGAGCGACGAAGAGGCGCAGACATGGGCCAACTATTCGAAGTTCACCAACCGTTCGGCGACCTGGCAGGCCGGCGACCCGCGCTACCTCGACCTGAACGGCGACGGATACGTCAACAACGGCAACAACACGATCTACGACCACGGCGACCTGGTGAAGATCGGCAACACCACGCCCCGCTACAGTTACAGCATCCAGGGCGGCGTGCGCTGGAACGGCATCGGCATCAGCATGATGTGGCAGGGCGTCGGCAAACGCGACTGGTATCCGGCCAAGGAGTCGGGTTATTTCTGGGGACAGTACGGCCGCCCGTACAGCATGGCACTCCCGTGGCATAACAGCGACCGCTGGTCACCGACCAACCGCGGCGCCTACTGGCCGCGCCTGGTCGGCTATTCGGCCAGCGACTCGGGCCTGATCCTCGCGCAGCCCAACACGCGCTACGTGCAGGACGCTTCGTACATCCGCCTGAAGAACCTCACCATCGACTACAACTTCCCCAAGGAGCTGGTCAACAAGATCGGCCTCCAGGCACTCAAGATCTATGTGTCGGGCGAGAACCTCCTGACCTTCTCACCGCTCAAGAAGTACGCGAAGAACTACGACCCGGAAGGTATCTACGCCGGCGATGCGGACTACGGAACCAACAAGTTCGGTAGCGACAACTTCGGCGACGGCGACGGTTATCCCGTCATGAAATCGTACACGATCGGTTTGAGCATAACTTTCTAAATTACGGACGACAATGAAAAAGATAACATATATTTTACTTTCGGCCTGTTTCCTGCTCACGTCTTGCGAGGATTTCCTTAACAGGGATCCCGACGCCAAGGTCGGATCCGGGGATTATTTCACGGACGAAGGCTCTCTGCTGACCTATATCAACGGGTTCATCCAGAAATACACCCCCAGCGCAGCAGACCTGGGTTACGGCGACGGATACTCGGACATTATGGCTACCGAAAAGTCGTTCACGTTCCTGACCAACGCTTCGTGGACACCCGACCTGCAGAGCGGCTGGTCGATCAGTAACTGGACGCCGATCTACAACATCAACTATTTCCTGGTGCACATGCGCGAGGCGAAGGGGCTCTCCGAAGCTACCTACAACCACTACGAAGGCACAGCCCGTTTCTGGCGCGCATGGCAGTATTTCGAGAAGGTCAAGACCTTCGGTGCCGTACCCTGGTACGACGAACCGATCGACCCCGAAGACATGGTGGCGCTCTACAAACCGCGCGACAGCCGTGAATACGTCATGGAGCGCGTGCTCGAAGACCTGAACTTCGCCTGCGAGCACTGCTACACGTCGTCGGACTGGATCAACTGCGCCCGCATCAACCGGTACATCGCCCTGGCCTACAAGGCCCGCGTCTGCCTGTTCGAAGGCACCTACCGCAAATACCATTCGGTAGACCCGTCGACGGGCAAGGCGTGGGAAGACAAGCAGGCTTCGGAGAAATTCCTGCGCGAATGCGCCGAGGCATGTGAGGAATTGATGGCGGCCGGCGTATACAGCATCGTGAACAACCCCGCCAACGTCAAGACCCAGTACCGGGAACTCTTCACGCAGGAGGCCGTCAACACGACCGAGGTGATCTGGGCACGCCAGATGAGCGTCGGCATGACCACGTTCCACGACCTGACGTGGCGTTACACGTCGGGCAGCTACGGACAGCGCTGGTCGCTCGACCAGGATTTCGTGAAGACCTACCTCAACTTGGACGGTTCGCGCCACACGGCGACCGGCGAGGAGTTCACGACCGAAGTCGAAAACCGCGATTACCGTCTCTCGCAGAGCATCATCACGCCGGGCTACACGAAGCTGGTGGGCGGCGTTTCGACCGCGACACCCCCCGATTTCACGGTGACGCTGACCGGCTACCAGGTCATCAAGTTCAACATCGACGACAAGGCATACGAGTCGGCATCGGTTTCCTACAACTCGCTGCCCATCATGCGTTACGCCGAGGTACTGCTCAACTACGCCGAGGCAAAGGCCGAGCTGGGCGAATTCAGCGACGACATCTGGAACAAGACCATCAAACCGCTGCGTGAGCGCGCAGGCGTCGACGGTAAGCGCCCGACGTCGGCAGACCCCTATCTGCAACAGTACTACGGGCTGAGCGACAGCGACCTGCTGGAGATCCGCCGCGAGCGCGCCATCGAGTTGCTGCTGGAAGGGTTCCGTTACAATGACCTGATGCGCTGGCATGCGGGCGAGCTGCTGAACAAGCAGTGGTACGGCATCTACATCCCGGCCATGGATACCTCCTACGACCTCAACGGCGACGGCATCAACGACGTCTGCGTGATTTCGGGCGAAGCCGGCAACGAACCCGGCGTAACGTACATCGTACTCGACGACAGCAAATATTCGCTGGAGAACGGCACGACCGGACGTCTGCTCTATACCGTGGGCCGCAACTTCGAGGAGAAGCGCTACCTGCGCCCCATCCCCAAGACGGCGCTGAACATCAACCCCGACCTGGGACAAAACTACTACTGGAGATAAACAAGGAGGAAACGCGCCCCGGGCGGGATTTTCCCGGGGCGCGCATCCCGATATAAACCTTAATTCAGCATACAATGAAACGATACATATTTATCATCGCCGCACTCACCGCCCTGATCTTTACCGGGTGCTCGAATGACGACGACCGCCCGGTAAAGACCCCCATAGATCCGCTGACCGACATCTACGGAGTGGTGACCGACAACCAGGGGAACAGACTGCAGGGAATCGTCGTAAGCGACGGATATACCTGCACAGCCACCGACGAGAACGGCGTCTACCAGCTTACGGCCGGGGAATTCTCCTATCAGGTGTACCTTTCGATCCCCGCGGCATACGAAGTCCCCATGTCCGAAGGGCTGCCCTGCTTCTGGCAGAAACTGACCGAAGGGCGCAAGCGCTACGACTTCACGCTGACCCCGCTGGCCGGAGGTGCCGAGAACGAGTTCAACCTCTTCTGCGTGGCCGACCCCCAGTGCCAGAACACGACCAACATCGCACGTTTCAACAACGAAACGGTACCCGACATCGCCGCGCAGGTCGCAGCCTCGACGCTGCCGTGTTACGGCATCACGTTGGGCGACATAGGCTGGAACACCGAGAATACGGACTACACGAACGACGTATTCCCGCTGATGAAAAAGGCCATGCAGATGGACAAGGTCGGGCTGCCGCTCTTCCAGCTGATGGGCAACCACGACAACAAGGTGATCGCCGTCAGCAAGAACGACTATACCGTGGCACACGACATCGCCGCACAGCGGAATTTCGAATACATCTTCGGCCCTGTAAACTATTCGTTCGACCGCGGCAACGTGCACATCGTCGCCATGGACAATATCATTTTCCCGAGCCACAAGGATTATTCGCTCGGATTCCGCGACGACCAGGTCGAGTGGCTCCGCCAGGATCTGAGTTATGTTTCGAAAGACAAAATGGTGATCTTCTGCGTACACATCCCCATGCGCGCCAGCAACAACCAGAACGTACAGGCGGTACTCGAACTGCTCAAGCCGTTCGCCGAGGTGCATATCATGTCGGGACACACGCACTATGCCGAGAACAACACCTACGACAGCCACTACGAACACGTGCACGGCGCAGCCTGCGGCGCATGGTGGCATTCGACGATCAATACCGACGGAACGCCCAACGGCTATGCGATCTACAAGGTCAAGGGCGCGACGATCGACAACTGGGTTTATAAGGCCACGGGCTTCGACCCCGATTTCCAGATACGCCTCTACCGCGGCAGCGACATCTTCATGGAAGGGTATACGCCTTCGTACCAGTTCTATTACAAGGGTGACGACCAGATCGTGGCCAACATCTGGAACGCCGACAAGGACTGGAAGATCGAAGTCTATGAAAACGGCACCAAGACCGGGGAAATGAAGCCCTACGAGAGCAATGCTACCAAACGCGACGCATGGGCATCAGGCTACCACTGCGGCGTACAGGGACGCGCCCCGAGCAACTACGACCGCACCAACACGAGCCACCTGTACTACTACACGCTCCAATCGTCCACAGCTTCGGTCGAAGTCCGCGCCACGGATAAATTCGGCCAGACTTACAGCCAGTCGAAATTCACTACGGGCCTTGCCGAGGATTTCCCGGTCGGCGAGTAGATTATTACGGAAAAATTCGTAACTTTGTGAATTGCGATTCAAAAGCAGAAACGAAATGAAACGACTGATCTCGATACTCGTCGCCCTATCGGCCTGGGGCATTGCCATCGGACAGCCCTCGGTACGCATTGCCCACGGGCCCTACCTGCAACAGGTCACCGACGACGGTTTCACCGTCGTGTGGACGACGACCATCAATGCCGCATCGTGGGTCGAAGTCGCTCCTGACGACGGATCGCATTTCTACGCCGCCGAGCGGCCGAAATATTACGATTCGCACATCGGCAAACGCCGCATAGGCCGCCTGCACCGCGTACGCGTGGAGGGGCTGGCTCCGGGGACGACCTACCGTTACCGCATCATGCAGCAGGGCGTGCTCTGCGACGAAGGCAACAAGCGGGTAGTCCTGGGCGAAGGTTACGGGAGCGACATCCTCAAACACAAGCCCTATACGGCCACTACGCTCGACGAAAAGAAGGATCAAACCGAATTCTGGGTTGTGAACGACATTCACGCCCAGGATTCGATCTTCCGGTTGCTGCTGGAAGGTGCCGAAAAGGCCAAACCCGATTTCGTCTGCTTCAACGGCGACATGCTCACTTCGATGGAGTCGGAGAAGCAGCTTTTCGAGGGGTATCTCAATTCGGCCGCCGAATTGCTGACGCCCGCGGGAATCCCGATCTTCGCCACGCGCGGCAACCACGAGAACCGCGGCTCTTTCTCCCCGAGTTTCCTCGACTACTTCCCGACCTCCACGGGCGAGGTATACTACACGTTCCGGCAGGGGCCGGCCTATTTCGTCGTGCTGGACTGCGGCGAGGACAAACCCGACAGCGACATCCGCTATTACGGGTTGTCGACCACCGACGCCTACCGCGAACAGGAAGCCCGCTGGCTGAAGGGCGTGGTCGAAAGCGAGGAATACCGCGCGGCACCCCTGCACATCGTCGTGCTGCACATGATCCCGGGCGGGAAAAGCAGCTGGCACGGCGAACAGGAGATCCGCAGATTGTTCGTACCGATCCTCAACGAAGCTTCGGTCGACATCATGCTATGCGGGCACTACCACCGCTACCAGTGGATAGACGACGGGAGCCGGGGCACGAACTTCCCGATCCTCGTAAATTCGAACCGGGACAAGCTCGTGGTGAAGGCCGACCGCAGGGGAATCGACATCGACGTCGTGAACACGGGCGGCGAGGTCATCAAACGCCACCGGATCGACAAGTAACCGCCTGAAAGGAAACAGAACAGGGACAAAGGCGCTTCCGGGCGCCTTTGCTCTTGGAACAAACCGCAGAGAACCAATAAAACACACTATGAAAACATCCAGACTACTGACCGCCTTCGCCACCGCCGCCCTGCTGCTCGGATGCGCCCCGGGCGGGCAAAAGGCCGAAGGGCCCTACTACATCGACATCAAAGACCGCGCACAGCTGCACGAGTGGTTCCGCTATTCGCCCGAGCGGCCGGTCGTCATCAGCGGCCACCGCGGCGGCATGGTGACGGGATTCCCCGAAAACTGCATCGAGTCGTTCGAAAAGACGCTCACGATGATGCCCTCGTTCTTCGAGATCGACCCGCGCATGACCAAAGACAGCGTGATCGTGCTGATGCACGACGCCACGATCGACCGTACCACGACCGGCACGGGCAAGGTTTCGGACTACACCTACGCGGAGTTGCAGCAGTTCTTCCTCAAGGATCGCGAAGGTAACGTCACGACCTACAAGATCCCCACCCTCGAGGAGTGCATCGCCTGGAGCCAGGGCAAGACGATCCTCAACCTCGACATCAAGGACGTCCCGCTCGAAGTGATGTCGCAATTCATCAACCGCCTGGCACCGGCCAACGTGATGTATACCGTGCGCAACGCCAAACAGGCGCGCACGTATCTCGACCGCGACCCGCAGGCGATGTTCTCGTGCTGGTGCAAGAACATGAAGGAGTTCAACGAGTATGTCGGGGAGCGGATTCCCTGGTCGCAGGTGATGGCCTACGTCGGCACGATGATGCTGCCCGACCAGCAGGAGCTTTACGACAACCTGCACCGCAACGGAGTGATGTGCATGATCTCGCTCGCCCCGACGCACGACCGCAGGGCCACCGACGCGCAGAAAATACAGGGCTACGAGCTCGAAATCCCGACGGGTTGCGACGTCATCGAAACCGACTACCCCTACTTATTCCAGAACCTCGATCTCAACCGCAAGTAAACAAATGGCTGCATTCGAAAAATACCGCTCGGTCTACACGCACGACGAGCTGATGGAACGCCTGCGCCGCATCCGGCACGTGGCACTCGACATGGACGGCACGATCTACATGGGCATGTCGCTCTTTCCCTACACCAAGCCGTTCCTCGCGGGGCTCAAGGAGATGGGCATCGGCTATTCGTTCCTGACCAACAATCCGTCGAAGTCGATCGCCGACTACCTGCACAAGCTCGACGTGCTGGGCATACACGCCACACGCGAGGAAATGTACACCACCGCCCTTGCGACGATCGACTACATCCGCGAGCACTACCCTGCGGCCAAACGGCTTTTCCTGCTCGGCACGCCGAGCATGATCTCGGAATTCGAGGCAGCAGGTTTCGAATCGGCCGCGGATTCGGCGGACGACGTGCCGGACGTGGTGGTCGCGGCGTTCGACATGACGCTGCAGTATGACCGCCTGTGCCGCGCCGCATGGTGGGTGTCGCAGGGCGTGCCCTACATCGCTACCAACCCCGACCGGGTATGCCCCACCGACCAGCCGACGGTACTGGTCGACTGCGGTTCCATTTGCGCTTGCATCGAACATGCCACGGGACGGCGGCCCGACATCACGCTCGGCAAACCCGATCCCAACATGCTCTCGGGCATACTCTCGCGCCACGGCCTGCAACCCGACCAGATCGCGATGGTCGGCGACCGCATGGATACCGACGTTATTTCCGGCATGGAAAGCGGTATGTCCACGGTGCTGGTGCTCTCCGGCGTCTCCACCGCGGAGACCGTCAAGACCTACGCCTACCGCCCCAGCATCGTGCTGGACGGCGTGGGCGATATCGCCGCCATGGCCCGCAGAGAGAAGGCATAAACT
>OIAF01000702.1_pt1 | contig 9958 bp, 9 predicted proteins | sample 1580751 | NCBI WGS metagenome assembly OIAF01 (sample SAMEA3882511, study PRJEB24775) | human gut metagenome | biome: human-associated habitat; feature: intestine environment; material: feces | place: Netherlands | collected 2009/2010
CCCTGCGATGGTGAAAGCCTTCGCGGCGTCTTTAGGAGAGCTCACGGTCCACCTCCTCGGCGAGGGCGAGGTAGTCCTGCGCGGGCCTGCTCGACGGGGCGTAGTCGACGACCGGCTTCCAGACCCAGGAGCCTTCGCCGACCTTGGTCGAGGAGTGGATGCTCGTCTCGAACTGCCTGTCGGCGAAGAACCTGTCGAGGACCTCGGTGCCCGTCGCGTTGCTTCGCGTCTGGCGCCCGGGGACGCACGTCCGCAGGATCCTGAAGTTGGGGGTAGGGAGCCGCAACGCGCCGCTGACCCGCCTCATGGCGTTGACCGTGAGGGCGGTCCCCCTCATGACCGAGCCGTCGAGCTTGACCGGGATCACCACGATGCCCCCCGCGGAGGCGGCGATGTAGGCGTTGACCGCCAGCCGCTTCATCATCGGCGAGCAGTCGATGATGGCGATGTCGTAGTCGCCCGCCGCGTCGGCGAGCGCGAACTTGAGCGTCTGCTCGTGGAGCAGGAGCTCGTTCTGGTCGACCAGGTCGATGATCGAGGGGATCACCGACAGACCCTCGACGCCCGTCCCGAAGGCGAGGTCCGCGACGGGGGCGTGCCCGTAGAGCAGCTCGATGGTGCTCCGCCTCTCCTCTTCCGCCCGGCCGTAGAGGCCGAAGTAGTCGGTCGCGGACGCCTGCGGGTCGAGGTCCACGAGGAGCACGCGTCTCCCCATTGCGTGAAGCGCCGCGCAGAGATTGACGCAGCTTGTGGTTTTGCCCACGCCGCCCTTCTGGTTAGCCACTGCTATTATCTTTGCCAAGTTCTCACCCCTTTTTCATTTCAGCATTATATCAGCAGCTGCGTCATATTGCAATGTTTCACATGAAACATTTTTGAGTTTTTCATATGTTTCATGTGAAACGTTGTAAGGCGTACGCGCCTTGTTTCACGTGAAACATCAGCTCTTTGCATGCGGAATATTGATTGTCAGCGTAATTCCATCCTCGTTTTCCTGCCGGTCTACGGTTGCACCGATTCCGGCGTCCACCATTACGCCGACCGCCCGATTGAGCGTATTCAGGAAAAAACGCACATCCTTAATAAGCCGCACAACATTATCCTTATGCGGCGGCTCGGTCAACTCCGGATGCTTTTTCTGCTCCAGCAGGTTCTCGATATACTCCTCCGATCGACTGACATTTAATTCGTTCTCGATAATATAGTGTGTGGCGTTCATCCGTTCCTCATCATCATGCAGACGCAGCAGACAGCGCGCGTGCCGCTCTGTAAGGTTCGCACTGCGAATCAATTCCATATTTTGCGGAGAAAGCCGCAGCAGACGCAGCTTATTCGCCACCGCAGACTGTGTTTTCCCCACTTTGCGCGCGGCTTCCTCCTGCGTCAGTCCGTACTGATCAATCAGACGCTTGAAGCCATAGGCTTCCTCGAAAAAATCCAGATCACGCCTTTGCAGGTTCTCCACGAGCGCAATCGCCGAGGAATCTTCGTTATCCGCCGCAATCAGCAGACACGGTACATCGTTAAGCCCCGCAACACGCGCAGCGCGCAGCCTCCTCTCCCCTGCCACAAGCTCATAACCGCCTCCGGGAGCACGCCGTACGGTCAGCGGATTGAGTACGCCGTACTGCCGGATACTCTCTGCCAGCTGCGCGATTGCCTCCGGATCAAAGTATTTCCTCGGCTGATTGGGATTGCGTGCAATCTCACTCACGCGAATACGCCGCAACGTGCGATCCTCTTTGCCGGAAACCAGTGTTAATACAGACATCATGGTCAACCACTCTCCAATTCGTCTTATTCGTTCATTTCATTCGCGCTTATCTCTGCCGCACCACCAGCAGAAATGTCGCCCTTGGTAATAGATTACCATATAATTACATATTGACAAGTAAAATCGACCGCACAATCTGCAAAATTCGACGAAAACATGACAAATTCTACCTGATATCTATATTTTCCCCTATTTTCGGACAAAAAATACCCTCTGTAATTTTCCGTACAGAGGGGTACTTTCCGTATATTTCTCGCCTGATTTACAGCGGCGAAGTCTGTATTTTCTTGAAGCGGCGCGGATACTTTTCCGGTGTTTCCTGCGTTTTCTGCAGGCGCACGATGGCGCGTGAAACCTCATCGAACGGCACAGTGTAGTGCAGCACTTCAGCATCCGGCGCACCGAGAACCGTGCGGGCGTTTGCCGCTGTTTCAACTTCCTCTGTGCAGTCCTCGGCCTTCATGGCGAGGAACGCACCCCCGACCTTGACCATCGGCAGCGCCAGTTCACTCAGCACGCGCAGATCGGCTACCGCACGCGACACCGCAAGATCAAACGTGCCGCGGTTGTCTCTGGCGTAATCCTCCGCACGGGCATGCACCGCCATGACGTTGGTCAGACCCAGCTCGGCGATGACTTCATTTAGAAAATCAATGCGCTTGCGCAGTGCATCGAGCAGCACAAACTCGGTCTGCGGGCACAGAATCGCCAGCGGCATGCCCGGAAAACCGGCTCCCGTTCCCACATCGAGCACGCGTCCATCCTGCGGCATATACGGTGCAAGTGCCGCGCAATCGAGGAAATGCCGGGTCACGATTTCGGTCGGATCGGTAATGGCAGTCAGATTCATAACCTTGTTTTTCTCGCGCAGAATCTCGGAATAACGCAGTAAGTTGTCCGCTGCAGACGGACACTCTGCGACGCCCAGCTCGCGCAGACCGGCGGTCAAAAGATCGCGTTCTGTCATGCCTTTTCCTCCTTTTTATGGGTCTCGATGTAGATCATCAGTGCCGTGATATCCGCCGGTGAAACGCCCGAAATACGAGCCGCCTGACCGAAATTCAGCGGCTTGACGGCGTTCAGTTTCTGACGTGCCTCCAGTCGCAGCGAGTCCACCTCGTTGTAGTCCAGATCGAGCGGCAGCGGGCGGCTCTGCAGCTTGCGGTACTGCTCCACATCGCGCATCTGGCGCTCGATATAACCCGCGTATTTGACACGGATTTCCACCTGCTCACGGATAACAGCGGGCAGCTTCGGACGCTCGGGATCGAACATTGCAAGGTCCGCATAGCTGAGTTCCGGGCGGCGCAGCAAGTCGATCAGCTTGCAGCCCGCCTTGAGCGGTGTAGAGTTTTTACCCGCAAGAAAGCCGTTCAATTTATCGCTCGGCGCCACGCCGACCGAGGCTGTGCGGTCGATCTCTGCCTGCACTGCTTCGTACTTTTTACGCACCTTTTCGCCGCGTTCCGGCGGATTCAAGCCAACTCGAACACCAATCGGCACCAGACGCTCATCTGCGTTATCCTGCCGCAGGAGCAGGCGATACTCCGAGCGTGAGGTCATCATGCGGTAGGGTTCGCTCGTGCCGCGCGTCACCAGATCGTCGATCAGCGTACCGATGTAGCCGTCCGCACGGTCGAGTATAAGCGGCTCCTCACCCTTGATTTTGAGCGCGGCGTTGATGCCCGCAACCAGTCCCTGCGCGGCCGCTTCCTCATAGCCGGACGAGCCGCAGAACTGGCCTGCGCCGTACAGTCCGGGCACCTTTTTAGTCTCGAGCGTCGGCCGCAGCTCCAGCGGGTCGATGCAGTCATACTCGATGGCGTACGCCGGCCGCATAATCTCCGCATTCTCCAAGCCCTTGACCGAGCGCAGCATCTCGCGCTGCACGTCGAACGGCATGGACGACGAGAAGCCCTGCACATAGACCTCCTCGGTGTCCAGACCCATCGGCTCAAGGAACAGCTGATGACGCGGCTTATCCGCAAAGCGCACCACTTTGTCCTCGATAGACGGACAATAGCGCGGTCCCACGCCCTCAATCTGGCCGCCGTACAGCGGCGAACGGCTCAGATTTGCTCGGATGATTTCATGTGTTTTCGCGGTCGTGTAGGTCAGATAACACACCGCGCGGTTGTCCGGCGGGTGGTCGGTCTCGAACGAAAACGGGATGATCTCATCCTCACCGGCCTGCTCCGCCAAATCGGTATAGTCGATAGAACGGCGATTGATGCGCGGCGGCGTACCCGTCTTAAACCGCTGCAGCCGCAGTCCCAGACCGCGCAGCGACTCGGTGAGCGGCTTGGCTGCCGCCATGCCGTCCGGACCGGATTCACGGGTGTACTCGCCGATGATCACACGTCCGCCGAGGAATGTGCCGGACGCAATGACAGCCGCCTTGACCGGATGTCGTGCGCCGATGGCGGTAACAACCGCGGAAACGGCACCGTTCTCCACCTCAACGGACACAATCTCGTCCTGCATGAGAAACAGGTTTTCCTGCCGCTCAAGCGTGTGCTTCATATACTCTCTGTATTTAATGCGGTCGGCCTGTGCACGCAGCGAGTGCACTGCCGGACCCTTGCCGCGGTTGAGCATGCGGTACTGGATGCAGGCCGCGTCAGCCGCACGCGCCATCTCACCGCCGAGCGCATCTATCTCGCGTACAAGGTGTCCCTTAGCTGTACCGCCGATCGCCGGATTGCACGGCATATTGCCTACGGCGTCCAAATTGATCGAAAAACACGCTGTTTTTGCACCCAAACGTGCTGCAGCCAGCGCCGCCTCAATACCGGCATGACCGGCGCCGATCACCGCTACATCAAAGCTCTCTGCCGAAAAAACCGTCATTGGCGCTCTCTCCCCTTTCAAAAAATTCCTGTGATTTCGGTTGTGTGAAACCTGTGCGTAACTGTTGATAACTCTGTGGATACTGTTGATAACTTGTGAGTTTTTGACCACATTTTTATACACACAGTTTTATTTTCGTTTTATTATTACAATAAGTAGTTGAATATAGGGCAATTTTCCGGGTTATCCACTATATCTCGTATACCGCCGGATAGAAGTTGTGCACAAGTGGTTTTTACCTCATTTTTACCTGCGGACATACAGTATATATCATACACGATTTCAGCGCAAAATAAAAGAGGACGTTTGCACAGATTGCAAACGTCCTCTCTGAATTTTAAGTGCAATTTCTCTTAATAACAGCTGCAGCAGCATCACTTTCCGACGCAGAAGTCGCTGAAAATGCGGGTGACAACGGCATCGGTCACGGTTTCGCCGGTGATCTCGCCCAGTGCGGTAATCGCGCCCTCGGCGTCCATCACGACCGCGTCCGGCGTCATACCGGATTGCGCCGCATACAGCGCTGCTTCACAGCGTTCGGCAGCACGCGCCAGCGCCGCCGCCTGTCTTGCGTTAGTGATGAGCGCACCGTCAAACGCACCGTCGCCCAGACCCACGGTTCGCGGGATAAGATTGAGCAACTTATCCAGTCCGTCACCGGTTTTCGCAGAAAGCGGCACGATATGCAGGAAGTGTTTTTTCAGCAGCTTTTCATCCAGCTGCTGCGGCAGATCGACCTTGTTCACAACCGCGATCGCGCGGTGGCCTGCCGAGCGTGCCAGCACGAGCATATCCTCGTCGCTGATGGGCTTGGAGCCATCGAACACAGCCAGGATGAGTGAGGAAGCCGAAGCCTCCGCCATCGCCCGGTCAATGCCCGCCTGCTCCACCGGATCGTCCGTGTTGCGCAGACCGGCGGTGTCGGTCACGCGAAGCAGAATCTGTCCGACCTTGACATTCTCCTCGATGAGATCGCGGGTCGTGCCCGGAATATCGGTCACGATCGCCCGCTCGCGGCCGAGCAGCGTGTTCAGTAGTGTGGACTTGCCGGCGTTCGGCCTTCCGAGGATAACGCACGGTACGCCTTCTCTAAGAATACGGCCGCGCTCATAGCTTTCTGCCATACTGTACAGACGGCTTGTCGTGCGGTGCAGCAGCGCCGCGGCATCCTCGAACAGCACCGGATCAATGTCCTCGTCCGGGAAATCCACGACCGCGTGGAAATGCGCCACCATGCCGAGCAGCTCATCGCGCATCTGCTGCACGGGAGAGCCGACCGCGCCCATGACCTGTGCCGCCGCATTCTGCGCCGCCTCTGCGGTGCGCGCGGTGATCAGATCATGCACGGCTTCAGCCTCAGAAAGGCCCATTTTGCCGTTTAAGAAGGCGCGTCGAGTAAACTCACCTGCCTCTGCCTGCCGCACGCCCTGCGCAAACAGAGCGTCCAGGCCGGCACACAGCACGGCTGTCGAGCCGTGGCACTGCAGCTCCGCCATCGTTTCACCCGTATAGGTGTGCGGTGCGTGCAGCGCGACAGCGTAGCAGCAGTCGATCACATTGCCGGACTTGTCCGTCAGTGTGCCGTAAACCAGCTTCTGCGAGGGTGCTTCCGTAAGCGGCTTGCCGTTCTTCGCCTGAAAAACGGCATTTATCGCTTCGATTGCGCGTTCACCCGACACGCGGATCAAACCGATCGGTCCGCCGGAGGAGGAAATTGCGGCAATCGTATCGTTCATAACGAATACCCCGATTTAACCGCGGTCGCGGTTGCGATAGCTGTTATCCGGCGCAATAACAACGCGGCGACCCGGCTCGGTGCCGGTCGAATAGGTGGTTACACCGTTGAAGTCCTGCAGCGCGGCATGGATGATGCGGCGCTCATACGGGTTCATCGGCTCAAGCGTCATGGAGCGATGCGCCTTAACGACCTTCATCGCCATCTTGCGGGCCAGACGCTCCAGGCTTTCCGCGCGCTTCTCGCGGTAGTTTTCGGTATCGACAGACAGACGAACGTGCTCATCCAGTGCATTATTCAGCACCAGAGAGCCGAGGTACTGGATGGCATCCAGCGTGTCGCCGCGGCGGCCGATGATCGGGCCCATATCCGGACCGGAAATCTCCAGACGGAGCTGGTCGCACTCTACCTGAGGCAGGGTCTTAACCTGACCCTCAACGCCCATCTTTGCCAGCAGACCGGTTACAAAATCGGTAGCCAGCTTTTCCGCCTGCTGCATGCCTGCTTCGGAAACCGGGATCAGCTCACGCTCCTTGGGAACGGATGGCGTGATCGGACGGTCCTCACGCGGGCGGCGCGGACGGCGGTCACGGCCATTGCGGTCGCCGCGGTCACGGCGCGGACGGTCGCTGCGCTCACGGCGCGGCGGACGCTCAAACTCCAGCTTTTCCGGGACAAAGTCTGCCGGAGCAGCCTTTACCAGACGAGGCGTGTTATCATCCGTGGTGATGGACAGCTTCTGCGGCTTCTCAGCGGGTTTCTCTTGCTTCGGAGCCGGCTTTTCCGCCTTGACAGCAGGCTTCTCCTGCTTCGGCTCAGCCTTGGGAGCGGGCTTGCGCTCCTCATGCTTTACCTCCGGCTTTGCCGCCGGAATATCCGGTGCTTCATAGGTCACGCGCACACGTGCCGGCGTTGCGCCGAGACCCAGAAAGCCCTTTTTGCCGATCTCGAGTACCTCTACCGATACATCGTCGCGCTCCAGACCGAGCTGCTCGAGGGCATTCTCGACTGCTGCGTCACGGTTTTCACCGGTAGCCTCTAAAAACTTCTGCATGATTTACTTGTCCCCCTTTTTGTTCTTTGCGTTCTGGGACTGCTGCTTCTGTGCAGCCTTGTGTGCTTCACGCTTGGCCTGCTTCTCTGCCTCGATGCGGGCAGCCTCAGCAGCCTGCTTGGCCTCCTGCTTGCCGCGGAGCGTCTTGGTGAGGATGATCTCCTGTACGCAGGTAAATACGTTGTTGAAGATCCAGTAGATGCCGATCGCACCCGGAAGGATGAACGCAAAGTACAGCGACATCAGCGGCATCATAAAGTTGAGCATCTTCATCTGACCTGCTGCCGCAGAGTTCTGCGTGCCCTGCATCTTCTGCATGATGTAGGAGGACAGGAATGCGGTCAGACCGGACAGGATCGGGATGATCCAGATAATGCTCGGATGAGAGATAGACGGCGTATCAGCCAGATTCAGACCAAAGAAGTGGAAATCCAGCGGGAAAATGGTCTCGCCGCTCTGCAGGCAGTTGGTAACAGCATCCGAGAAATGGCCGCTTCCGTCCACGAAAGCGTTCAGCTTCTCGGCGATCTTGATCTGAACGGTGTAGTTTGCGCCCGCAAACTGATCCAGACCGATCATCTGCGCCAATGCGATAACTGTCTCGCGGCTCAGGCCGACGATGTACTGCAGCGGCTGCTGAACCGCGTAGTACAGGCCCATCATGATCGGCAGCGGGATAAGGTTGGGCAGACATCCGCTCATCGGGCTGACGCCGTGCTTTTCGTACAGCTTCTGCATCTCTTCGTTCAGCTTGACGCGGTTGTTCGCGTACTTCTTCTGCAGCTGCTGGAGCTCGGCGTTCATCGCGCTCATGGCGAGCATACTCTTCTTGCTCTTGATGGTCAGCGGGATGCAGACCAGCTTTACCAGCAGCGCGAACAGGATAACGGCAATACCGTAGTTCTGCACGATGCTGTACAGCCACTGCAGCAGCAGGCCGAACGGTCGAACGATCAAAATACCGAACAGTTTCGGATCTTTGACCAGGTTAGAAAGTTGATCCAGGGTCATAAAAACCTCCATGTTAAATTGTAAAACGACACAGTGAAAAGGATTTTGCAAAGCAAAATCCTCACTTTACCGCCGTAAGGCAGTATAAAACATGATCCCGTTCCTATTATGGAACCGGATCATAGGGTCCTCTCTTAGAGAAAGGATTGCAGCGGCAGATGCGCTTAAACGCCAGCCAGCCGCCCTTGATCGCGCCGTATTTCTCGATGGCCTCGATCGCGTACTGCGAGCAGGTCGGGATATACCGGCAGCAGGGCGGTTTGTTTGGAGAAATATACCGGCGATAAAACCGGATCATCGCCAGCAGCAGCCGCTTCATGTCCGAGCTGCCGCAACCTTGTTGTCCTTCAAGGCGCGCAGCAGCGATTTTTCGATTTCCTGATAGCTTGCACCTACGGCCCGTACCCGTGCGACCAGCACAAGGTCGATGCCGTCGGCAAATTTGTCCTCGTTGAGACGGTACGCCTCACGAAACAAACGCTTGATGCGGTTTCTTTTCACCGCACACGCCAGCTTGGCACTGACGGTGAGTCCCAGCCGGTTGTAACCGAGCTTGTTCCTGCGGCAGTAGATCACAACGTGTTTTCCTGCCGTGGACACACCACGATGATACAATCGGCGGAATTCGTGGTTTTCCTTTAAGGATACTGTTTTTTTCATCTTCTGATGCTCCCGTTTTTTCCTGATGCCCTCGAAAAAAACGTATTTTTTCTTTGCATCTGATGGTTTGCAAAGCTGATTTTACTATTTCGTTCGTTTCGGTCAGTAAAATCCGAACCTAAATACCGTATTTTCGCTGCATGGACTGCACCCTAAACAGGGTGACACCGCTCCAGACAGCGATTGCTTGAGTGGTGTTGCCCGTAAACGAAAAAACGAGCCGCACGAATGCGGCTCGTTACGAACTCTTTTGCGCCGCTGGCGCGAATTTTCAGGAAGTCTGAATACTTCCTTTATAGGCTGTCATTAAGCAGACAGCTTAGCGCGACCCTTAGCGCGACGGCGTGCAAGTACCTTGCGGCCGTTGGACGTGGACATACGCTTACGGAAGCCGTGCTCCTTGGAGCGCTGACGCTTCTTCGGCTGGAACGTTCTCTTCATAACTTTGTGCACCTCCCTGTTCTAAAATTTACAGATGGGCACCGGCATAGGTCCGGCGCAAGACGCGGGCATATGCCGCTGCCTGTCTGCATAATAGGATACGATATTTATTATCCTATATAGGTTCGATTTTGTCAAGCATTTTTTCCGACCCTCGGAACGAATTTCAGCAGTTTGCACAGGTTGTCAACATGTTGTGGATAAGTAGAAGCATCTGCTCAATGTCTTGCGTAATCACGGTTTTCGACAATCTGCGGATTTTCGGATTTTCGCGGAAAAGCCGAAAATTTTCGATGAATTTTTGCATAAATTCCGCAGTTTTCATAAAAAACGCCGTGCATTTTTTCCAACCGGCTTTAATTTTCGATGATTTCGACGCAAAAAACGCCGATTTTTTTAAATTCTGCGAAGTAAACAAACCGGTTCGGCTGTT
>OIAF01000717.1_pt1 | contig 9769 bp, 6 predicted proteins | sample 1580751 | NCBI WGS metagenome assembly OIAF01 (sample SAMEA3882511, study PRJEB24775) | human gut metagenome | biome: human-associated habitat; feature: intestine environment; material: feces | place: Netherlands | collected 2009/2010
GCAGGAAATCACCGCGTGGATGGACAAGTATCTGAAGGAAGAGTAATGCCGCGCTCGTTGCGATAAAGACCAGTAGCATGGGTGCGAGCCGAAGGTTTCCAAAGGGCGATCGCAGACTTCGTCTGTTTCCATTGCCCTTTGGTCGCGCCCGCAGGCACGAAATCCTGTTACACGCGGTCGGCGATTTCCTTAGAAATCTTTGCGATGAATTCATCCAGCGTGCAGGTAACCGTCTGGTCGGTCGCACGGTCGCGGACGGAGACGGTGTTGTTCTCCACTTCCTGACCGCCGAGAATCAGCATGTACGGCACGCGGTCTACCTGACGCGCTTCGCGAATCTTGTAGCCAATCTTCTCGTTGCGGTCGTCCAGCTCGCAGCGAATCTTCTTCGCGCGCAGGGCGGCGTACACCGTCTTGGCGTAGTCCATCGACTTGTCGGACACAGGCAGCACCTTCACCTGAACCGGCGCCATCCACGTCGGGAACTTGCCCGCGAAATGCTCGGTCAGGATGCCGATGAAACGCTCGATAGAGCCGAAGCAGACGCGATGGATCATAATCGGGCGCTGACGGCTGCCGTCCTCGGCGATGTATTCCAGACCGAAGTTGAGCGGCATCTGGAAGTCGAGCTGAATCGTGCCGCACTGCCAGGTGCGTCCCAAGCTGTCGCGCAGGTGGAAGTCGATCTTCGGGCCGTAGAACGCGCCGTCGCCCTCGTTGACGATATACGGCATGTTGAGCTTCTCCAGCGCCTTAATCAGGCCGTTGGTCGCCGCCTCCCAATCCTCATCGCTGCCCATGCTGTTCTCCGGGCGGGTGGAAAGCTCGACGAAGTAATCAAAGCCGAACTTGCTGTACACCTGATTGATGAGGCCGACCACGCCGATGATCTCGTCGGTGATCTGGTCGGGGCGCATGAAGATATGCGCGTCGTCCTGCGTGAAGCAGCGCACGCGGAACAGGCCGTGCAGCGCGCCCTTCAGCTCGTGGCGATGGACAAGACCCAGCTCGCCCACGCGCAGCGGCAGCTCGCGATAGGAATGCGGCTGGCTGCGGTAGACCATCACGCCGCCCGGGCAGTTCATCGGCTTGATGCAGTAATCCTCGCCGTCGATCTTGGTGGCGTACATGTTGTCCTTGTAATGATCCCAGTGGCCGCTCGTCTCCCACAGGTGGCGGTTCATAATCAGCGGCGTGGAAACCTCGACGTAGTTCGCCTTGTAGTGGATGTCGCGCCAGTAATCAATCAGCGCATTCTTGAGCGCCATGCCCTTGGGCAGGAAGAACGGGAAGCCCGGACCCTCGTCGCAGAGCATGAACAGGTTCATTTCCTTGCCGATGCGGCGATGGTCGCGGCGGGCGGCCTCCTCCATCAGCTTGTTGTATTCCTCCAGCTCCTCGCGGGTGCGGAACGCCGTGCCGCCGATGCGGGTGAGCATGATGTTGTTCTTGTCATTCTTCCAGTATGCGCCGGAAAGCTGGGTCAGCTTAAACGCCTTGAGCGCCTTGGTATAGGTCAGGTGCGGGCCGACGCACATGTCGATGTAGTCGCCCTGCTGGTAGAAGGTGATGCGGGCGTCGTCGTCCAGGTCGCCGATGTGCTCGACCTTGTAGGTTTCGCCGCGCTCCTCCATCAGCTTGACCGCGTCCTCGCGGCTGAGCACGAACGGCAGGGCACCGGTCACGGCCAGCACCAGCCAGCACAGCGCGACTGCCACAAAGCCTTCGCGTGCGTAGAACTTGGTGTTTTTCGGCTTGTATTCACACAGAATGCCTGCGCCGACCATACAAATCAGTGCGGTAGCGATATAGGCAGGCAGCTCGGGTTCACGGTAAATGACCGCGGTAAACGCGGGCAGCAGCAGGAACAGGGACTCAATGCCCATCAGCCAGCCGATCAGATAGCGGACGATTGCGAAATTCATTTTTCGCGCCCTCCGGCTGTCGGCAGGAAGATATCCTGAAGGTCGTTCATGCCCTCGAAGGTGGAAACGACGATAACCGTATCGCCTTCATGCAGCACATCGTGGCCACGCGGAATGATACGCTTGCCCTTGCGGTTGATGCAGCACAGCAGAACATCCGGACGAATCGGCATATACTGCAGGGGAACACCGGTGAGATGGTGCGCCGCAACACGGAACTCAAGCGCTTCTGCGCCGTCCAGCTGATGCAGGGTCTCCACGTTGGAGCCCATCGAGTTCTGCATCGCGCGGGTGTACTGGCTGATCAGCTCGGCGGTGGTCTGCTTGGGGCGAATCACCTTGCCGATCGGCATGCTGGCAATGACTTCCTCGAAGTTCACACGGTTGACCTTGGTGAACAGCTTCGCACGGGAATGACGGCCAGCGTGCAGCGCAAGCAGGATGTTCTCCTCGTCCATGCCGGTGAGAGCCGCGAAGGCCTCACAGGTTGCCAGACCCTCCTCATCGAGCAGGTTGCGGTCGGTGCCGTCGCCGTAGATGATGGTCGCGTGCGGGAGCATTTCGGACAGTGCTTCGCAGCGCTCGAGTTTGTTTTCGATAATCTTGACTGCAATGCCGGAATTCAGCAGGATTTTCGCAAGAAAGTACGAGATTTTGCCGCCGCCGACCAGCATCGCGGAGGAAATGCGCTTGACCGGCAAACCGACCTTCTCGAAAAATTCGCTCTGCTCGTGCGGCGGAATGATAACCGTGATGTTGTCGTTTTCGCGCAGGATGAAGTCGCCCTTGGGAATATAGGTCTGACCGTCGCGGCGGACCATACACAGCAGCACGTCCGTGCGGAGCAGCGGATTGACCTCGCAGACCGCCATGCCGTCCAGGCGGGACTCGTGCGGGATTTTGAGGTCGAGCAGCTCGATGCGTCCGCGGGCAAACGTGCTGACGCGGATGGCCGATGGGAAGCGGATCAGACGCGAAACAACACGCGCGGTGGACAGCTCGGGGTTGATGACCATCGAAATACCCAGCTCATCGCGGATAAAGCCGAGGTCGGATACATATTCCGGATCGCGCACACGCGCAATGGCGTGGCAGCCGGATGCTTTACGAGCGATCAGGCAGGAAAGCAGATTGATTTCGTCATGGGTGGTAACGGCGATTAGCAGGTCGGTATCCTGCACGCCGGCTTCCCGCAGAACGTGATAGCTGGTGCCGCTGCCCTTTACTGTAGCAAGGTCGTATGTGTTGGACAGTTCATCCAGACGGCGTTCGGACAGGTCAATCAGTGTCAGGTCGTGTCCGGCCGCGCTGAGCTGTCCTGCCAGCTCCGAGCCGACTTTGCCGCAGCCTACAATAATGATGCGCATAGCGCACCTCCGATCTATTTCTCTATAGCTGTGCTCTGTTGACACAGTCTTGATACGCATATAGCGATTATAGCTGTTTGACCGAGAAAAAGCAATATCCAGACAGGAATTTTGCAGGAGTTTAGCGGAAAACCGACAAATAGGGAGAAATGGTCGGTGTATAGCTGATAATAGTATGCCCGAAAAAAAGGAAAAACCACCCGAACGGGTGGTTTTCACTGCGGATTAAAGTTCCGCGACAGGTCACTTAAACTGTGTATAAGTGGTATCGCTTGCGTAGCCGTCGCTGTCGGTCTGGTGCATGGAGACCAGATTGCCGTTATCATCAAAGGTACGGGTATCGGTCGAGAGGGTGCCGCCTTCGATGGTCGAGCGGGTGGTCTGCGTTTTGCCGTCCACCGAGTACACGGTGAGCACCTCGAACACGACGCCGCTTTCGTCTACGGTGACCGACTGGATGAGCCGTCCCTGACTGTCGTAGCGGTTGTCGGTGGAGGAGGTGATATTGTCCTCGCCCTCGTAGGTGCGGGAGGACAGCACGTCGCCGTTGGTGTTCATGCCCATGCGGACGACCATCAGCTCGTTGCCGTCTGCGTCGTAAACCGTGTTGACGGCAGAGGACTGACCGTTGTCAACCTCGGTGTAAACCGTCTCAGAGGAGGCCGAAAGTTCGCCGCCCTCGTAGTTTTCCGTGCGCAGAACACGGTTTTTGTCGTCATAGCTGCGGCGATACTCCGAGGTGGAGTTGTTGGTCTTGTCGGTGGTGACAGCATCTGTGCAGTTGCCGTTTTCATCGTAGGTGTAGTCTGTGTAGGTGAAGTTGAGCGGCTCCTCCTGACCTTCCACGGTCTGCATGGTGTAGGAGCGGAAGGTGCTGCCGTCCTTGTCATGGCAGTTGACCGTGTAGCTGCGGTTGCCTTCCTCCGTGCGCAGCTCCAGTTCGTAGGAGGCAGCACGCGGCAGAACGGAAGCCAGCTGTGTCGGCACCTGCTCCATCACGGCAATGCGGCATGCAGGCGTGCGGTCATACGCGATGGTGGCGCCGAGCACGATGACCGTGCTTACAATACAGGAAATAATGCGTTTGATCATATTTTTGTTCCCCTAAAATAATTAAGGTATAATAATTTCGGTAATCAAGATGATTCCGGAAAAATGCAGCCGAACCGGAATTCGGCTGCATTCAGCGTTGCTGGATTTTTACTGCGGTGTTGCCTCAGTTACTTTACGATTTCCTTCGCTGCAGCGGTCAGAGCCTCGACCTTTTCTGCGGCCTCGGCCTTGTTCTCGCCCTTGGCCATGATGTAAACCTTGACCTTCGGCTCGGTGCCGGACGGACGGATGATAAAGGTTGTGCCGCCCTCGAGCTCGTAGTACATCACGTTCTGACCCTTAAGCTCCATCGGCTCGGACTTGCTGTCTGCCATGCAGGTGCGGGTGCCCGGCATATAGTCGCGGGTGTAATCGATCTTGTGGGTGCCGATCTGGGTCAGCGGCTTGTCGCGCAGCTCCTGCATGAGCTCCTTCATGCGCTGCAGGCCGGAAACGCCCGGCATAACGATCGAAATGGTCTGCTCGCAGTAGCAGCCGTACTTTTCGTACATCTCTTCCATTGCGTCGTACAGGGTCTTGCCCTGGGTGCGGTAGTAAGCCGCCATCTCGGCGATCAGCATGGAAGCGGTAACGGCATCCTTGTCGCGGGCATAATCGCCGCACAGGTAGCCGTAGGACTCTTCGAATGCGAAAATGTACTCGTGCGAGCCGTCCTGCTCGAACTGCTTGATCTTCTCGGCAAGGAACTTGAAGCCGGTGAAGGTGTCGAAGCACTCAACGCCGTTCTTTTCAGCCGCCGCGCGTGCCATCTCGGTGGTAACGATGGATTTGAGCACCGCCGGATGTGCAGGCATGGTGTTCGTCAGCTTCTTTGCGGTGATGATGTAATCGGTGAGCAGCACGCCGACCTGATTGCCGGACAGGGTGACATACTCGCCGGACTTGTCCTTGAGGACGATGCCGGTACGGTCGGAGTCCGGGTCGGTGCCGATGATCAGATCAACATCGTTCTGCTTTGCCAGCTCGATGGCGAGCGTAAAGCCTTCCTTGTACTCCGGATTCGGGTTCTTAACGGTCGGGAAGTCGCCGTCGATCTTCATCTGCTCCGGCTCACAGATAATGTGCTTGTAGCCCAGACGGCGCAGGATCTCGGGCACCAGACGGTAGCCGGCACCGTGGAACGGCGTGTACACCAGCTTGAACTCATCGGCAACCTGCTTTACGCAGTCCGGATTTACCGCAACCTTAATGACTTCGCCGAGGTAAGCCTCGTCGGTCTCCTTAGACAGAATACGGATCAGACCGTTTTTGACGGACTCATCGTAGTCTGCAGTTTTTACACCGGTGAAGATATCGGTCTTTGCCATTTCGCTGGCAACCACGTCTGCCTCGGCCGGAGGAAGCTGTGCGCCGTCCTCCCAGTAAACCTTGTAGCCGTTGTATTCCTTCGGGTTGTGGGAAGCCGTGATGTTGATGCCTGCGATGCAGCCGTAGTGACGGACAGCGAAGGACAGCTCCGGGGTCGGACGCAGCTCATCGAACAGCAGCGACTGGATGCCGTTTGCGGCCATGATGCACGCAGACTGCTTGGCGAACTCGGCCGAGAAATGGCGGGAGTCATATGCGATGGCAACGCCGCGGTCCATTGCGGCCTGACCGTTCGATACGATCAGGTTTGCCAGACCCTGTGCAGCCTGACCGACGGTAAAGCGGTTCATGCGGTTGAGGCCGACGCCCAGTACACCGCGCAGACCGGCCGTGCCGAACGACAGCGGCGCAAAGAAACGGCTTTCGATCTCTTCCTGATTATCTGCAACAGCAGCCAGCTCGGCATGCTCGTCCGCAGAGAGGGCAGAGCAGTCCAGCCAACGCTTGTATTCCGACATATAATCCATTGGTATCACCTCATCGTGTTAGTTGGCGCATCGCCGCTTTCAGCCGACGGATTGCCACTATCTAAATTATACAATATCCGGCTGTCAATGCAAGGGGTTTTGCGCGAATTTGTGAAAAGATTCCATGAAGCGGAGTAATGATATACAAAACGGCAGAGCAGAAATTGTACGTTCTGTGAGAACACCGGAAAATTCTGCGAAAATGCGAAACCAAAACCGGCAGCAGGCCGCCTCTTTAGACAAAAGCCCTGTCTCGAGATAAAAATAACAGTACACAAATAAACAAAAGAATGGTAGAATAAAGGTAAATTATAATAAGAGGTGATAGCTTTGAAAAAAGTCCTTTCCGCCGTACTGACAGCGGCGCTGCTGGTCAGTACCGTGCCGGCTGCCTTTGCGGCTTCGGATATTGATGGCCACTGGGCAAAGTCCTACATTACCGAGCTGCATGAAAACGGCATTATCAATCCGTCTGCCAGCACGGGCAACTACGGCCCGGATGACAAGGTAACGCGCTGGGAGTTCATGCGCTATATCAACCGCGCGTTCGGCTTTACCGAAAAGGCGGATATCAGCTTCTCGGATGTCAATTCGAGCGATGTTTTCTACGAAACCGTGCAGATTGCAGTCAAGCAGGGTTATATCAACGGTGTCGGCAACAACCGTATGGCGCCGGAGGGCACGCTGACCCGTGAGCAGGCGGCAACCATCCTCGGCCGACTGCACAAGTACACGCCGACGGCTGACCTGTCTGCGCTGGATATGTTCTCTGATCGGGCCAAGCTGAGCGATTACAGCAAATCCTACGTTGCGGAAGCGGTCAAGCAGGGTTATATCAACGGCTACACGAACGGTACCTTTAAGCCGCAGGGCACGCTCAGCCGAGGCGAAATCGCCAAAATGCTGTACGGCTATATGGGCACCTCGCTGAATAAGAACGGCAACGTGTATTCGCAGGCTACGCTCAAGAGCGATACCAAAAACGTTACGATTTCCGTACCGTGCACGCTGGCCGATGCGGATATCAAGGGCAATCTGTACATCACCGAGGGCGTTCTGGCGGGCAATGTAACGCTTGAGGATGTCACCGTTGCGGGCGATATCATCGTCAGCGGCGGCAATGTAACGCTGGACGGTGTTTCCGCACTCGAGATGGTCGTCTCCAACCCGACCGGACTGACCCCGCAGGTCATTGCGACCGGCAACACCAACATCGGCACCACCGAGGTAAAAACCTCTGCAACGCTGACCGAGAGCAATCTGGCAGCGACTGCAGGCGGCTTCTCCGATCTTAAAATGAACGGCAGCAGCGTCAGCCTGACGCTGGATGCAGCTGTCTGGGACGTTGCCAATGAGCAGACCGGCACCATCCTGACGACCGGCAGTACCTCCATCAGCACGCTTACCGCAAACGGAAGAACCACTGTCACCGGCGGCGGCTCGGTCCAGAAGGCGGTGCTCAACTCCAACGGCTGTGAGCTGACCATGCAGCCGACCAGCGTTGAGCTGGCGAGCGGCGTCACCGCGAAGATTGCCGGCAAGGACGTTGCGGCGTCCACCAGCGTTTCGGTTTCTCCGTCCACGCTGTCCATCGACGTAAACAACAAGGACGCGATCGCGTTCGCCTACGAATTCACCTTCAACGCGGACAAGAACGATCTGACCCGTGTTTCGGTCAACGGCACCAATCTCAAGCAGGGCACGGATTACAACCTGCTGAGCGACAAGAACGGCATTCGCGTGTACAAAACCTATCTGTCCACGCTCAAGGCGGGCACTTACACCGCAGAACTGACCTTTGAGGACGGCTCCAAGGCAGCCATCGGTCTGGCGGTCAGCAACTCGGCGCAGAGCGCAGTCAGCCCGAGCCAGATTACCTTTGATAAGTACGAGCAGTCCGCAAACTATGCCGATCAGACGGTAAACGTCGTTCTTCCGGCGGGCACGCGTCTGGATTCCATCAAAATCGGCAGTACGGTGCTCGAGCGCGGCACGGATTACACCTATAATGCAACGAACGGCACGATCCGTCTGCTCAAGGAGACGCTTGCCAAGAAGAGCAAGGGCACTTATACGGTTACATTCGTACCCAATCAGGGTTCGTCCTTTACCTGCTCGCTGAGCGTGGTAGATACCGCGCCGGTGAACGAAGTGGTTCCGGGCACGGTCGATTTTGACGCGAACACCTCGTCCGGCGGCTACGCCGATCTGGTGGTAACGCTTAACATGGTAGACGGCGCAGCGCTCAAGAATATCCGCTCGAACGGCAAGACGCTCGAGGAGAACTGGCAGTACAAGATCAAGGGCAGCAAGGTTACGATCAACAAGTCTGCGGTTGCGGAATTCGGCAAGAGCGGCGCATCCTACGCGGATTTCGTTTTTGTGATGAGCAAGGGTCAAAGCCCGACGCTGCGTGTCAACTACGTTACCACTTACGCGCTGACGGCTTCCGTGGTCGATGATCTCGGTCTGCCGATTTCGGGCGCGTCCGTCACCTTCACGCCTTCGGACGCGGAGAGCGGCACGGCAGCGCAGACGCTGACCACCGGCTCGGACGGCACGGCAACCGTTTATGTCAAGCGCGGCTCGTACGTTGTAACGGCAACGCATTCGCGCTTTACCGCGGCGGTTACGCAGACGGTCAAAATCTCTGCAGGCCGCACGGTCAAGCTGACCGGCGAGATTCTCGAGAATGTACAGCTGGTTGTCACCAACGCGTACGGCGCACCGCTGTCCGGTGCGGTTGTCACGGTCGGCGGCAAGAGCATCACCACCGGCACGGACGGCACGGCGTCGTTCAGCCTCAAGCGCGGCAGCTATGTGGCGCAGGTGGCGTGCACCGGCTACTCCGCACAGAGCGTACAGCTTTCCGTAACCGATTCGATTCGTGAGCGCGTACAGCTCAAGTAATTTCTCCAAAATGCAAGCCGCCCGGTTTCCGGGCGGCTTTTTTGCGCGCTTTTACAGGCGAATGGGGGATAGGGCGCAAGAGCGTCAGAACGGCGTACAGCGGCTTGCGGTTGGGGCGCGATAGGGAAAATAGGGGCAGCCTGCGGCACGGCGCAGAGCGGCGGCAGACCGCTGTAGTGAGGGAATAAGAAAACCCCCGAGGAAATTTTCCTCGGGGGTTCTTGTCATCACAACAAAGTTGTTATAATTAAATTAGAACTCGTTCGAAGTGATATCCAGCTCGTTGTTCGGTACGTCGAATACGATTGCAGAAATCTTGGTGGTAGAACCATCAACGATGGTGAAGATGTAAGCGTTAGCAACCTTCTTGCCGTTCGGCTGCTCCTTAGCGGTAGCGATATCCTTCAGACCGCCTTCGTGCTTGGTATGGTTCTCGTCGTCAACAGCGATGTATACGCAATCCTCATCCATGTCCAGAGTGGACTCAGTACCAGCGGATACACGGTAAGTTACAGCGCCCTTGCTCTTGTACTCGATACCGGTGATTGCAACTGCGGTTGCAGCATCAGCATAGATAGAGGTATTAGCAGCCTTGGTTACATACTCGCCGTCCAGCTAG
>OIAF01000726.1_pt1 | contig 9671 bp, 10 predicted proteins | sample 1580751 | NCBI WGS metagenome assembly OIAF01 (sample SAMEA3882511, study PRJEB24775) | human gut metagenome | biome: human-associated habitat; feature: intestine environment; material: feces | place: Netherlands | collected 2009/2010
TGTTGACTTTGATTACATTGTACTGATTCAGATGCTGTATGGCTGATCGTCAGGCCGTCAAACAGCGCAGAAGAATCCTCGCCGCAGGCATAGTATGCAGACAGCATATTCACCGCCATCGACTTGCCAAAACGGCGCGGACGGCTGACACAAATGAATTTCTGTTCTGTATCGAGCAGGGCATTCGTCTTTTCAATCAATCCGGTCTTATCGACATAAATTTCTGAATTCAGACTTCTTTTGAATCCAATGCTGCTCGGGTTCAAATATATTCCCATACCTTAGCCTCCTTGTTGTGGGCTGTCATTAGTATTCAAATTATACCAGAGTTACGGATCACTTTCAATCAGTCACGCTCTTTTCTGACGAACATCGCATTCCATACGGTCATGGAATCCATCCGTAGCCTTTATAGGATGGTGCAGTACTTTTGACCTAAACGGTTCTTTTATAATTCCACTTCCATAGGAGAACAGCGAATAAGTTTGTAAGGCTAAATTCCACACCCAACAGGAATTTACTTTTACAAATAATTGAACAGACGTTTTCTACATTCATCTATTGACTTTACTGCACAGAACGACTACAATACAGCCATATAAGGAAGTGTATTACTATGCCGCAAACTGCTTTTCGCCCCAACCACATGCACATTGCATGGCACGATTACACATCACATGATACTACTCTACCGATCTCTGCCGCGCCCTTGCGCGAGAAGGCCTCCGTCATCGGCCGCACCGGCTTGATGCTGCTCTCATGCGGCACCGGTGCATGGCGTGTCCGCAGTTCGATGAACACGCTCGCGGAGGAGCTGGGGCTGGTCTGTGCAGCCGACATTGGCCTGACCTCGATCGAATACACCTGCTTTGACGGTGAACAGGCATTTTCGCAAACGCTCACGCTGACCAGCACAGGCGTCAACACCTCAAAGCTCAACCGACTCGAGCAGTTCGTCGCTGAGTTTACCGACATCTGCTCCCGTATGACCGGCGAGCAGCTGCACACCCACCTTGACGAAATCGAGCAGGTGCACGGACTGTATTCGCCACTGATGCTCGGTCTGGCGGCTGCCCTCGCCTGCGGTGCATTTACGTTTCTGCTCGGCGGCGGCTGGGTCGAGATGATACTCGCATTCTTTGGCGCGGGTATCGGCAACGCCGTGCGCTGCAAGCTGTCCAAGCACCATCTGACGCTTGTGCTCTGCACGACTGTTTCGGTCGCAGCAGCCTGTCTGGTGTACGCGGGCTGTCTCAAGATTGCTGAGATGACCTGCGGCATCAATGTCCAGCACGAAGCCGGCTACATCTGCTCCATGCTGTTCATCATTCCCGGATTTCCGTTCATCACCAGCGGCATCGACATGGCCAAGCTGGATATGCGGTCAGGTCTCGAACGGCTCAGCTACGCGATAATGATCGTACTGATTGCCACGATGGCCGCATGGCTGATGGCGCTCGCGCTGCACCTCAAACCGGTAGATTTTCTGCCGCTGAACCTCAGCATGCTGCAGTATATCGTATTCCGCCTGCTCACCAGCTTCTGCGGTGTGTTCGGCTTTTCGATCATGTTCAACAGCCCGGTACCACTGGCGATGTCCGCCGCGGTTATCGGTGCAATATCCAACACGCTGCGTCTGGAGCTGGTTGACCTTGCATCTTTGCCGCCTGCGGCTGCCGCATTTTTCGCGGCCATGATCGCCGGACTGCTGGCTTCTGCGTACAAAAAGCACTCCGGTTTTCCGCGCATCGCGATTACAGTGCCGTCTATTGTGATTATGGTGCCCGGCCTGTATCTCTACCGCGCAATTTACAATCTCGGTATGATGAACCTGAGCATTTCCGCTTCGTGGTTCGCGTCTGCCACATTGATCATTCTCGCGCTCCCGCTCGGACTGATCTTCGCCCGCATTATGACGGATAAGATGTTCCGTTACTGCACCTGATTTTCTGCAGACAAGCCAAAACCGCTGCTGTGAGTTTTCCTCACAGCAGCGGTTTTGTTATGCTTTTTACAGCGGCAGCGAGTCCTTGCCAGCCTGATGGATCATCTCCTCACGACAGCGCAGCACAATGCCGTCCACCTGCTCGAGATGGTCCAGGATGTTATGTTCAAACTCCTTAAGCGGCAGCAGAACGCCCAGTTCATCGTGGCTTTTCTGCAACTTGTAGCCGGTGTCCTGACCGTAGAATACCATCGCGGTCGGACAACTCTGCTGGATTTCATTGAATGCGTCCCAGACGATGTTGTACGCCTGTGCTTCGGTCAGACCCTGCTCGACCGTATCCGGCAGCGCGTACAGCGTCAGCACGCCGCGGCGGGACGGCGAATACATCTCCCGCACCTGCATGTCCTTGGTGTACTTGTGGCGCAGATGACTGCCATCGGCCAGGTAGAGCGCCGCACGCGGTACAGACAGGTGCTGACGGTAAATATCGTGGAACTTGCGCAGCTCTCGTGCCGAGACGGCATTGCGGTATTCCTCGCGCACCTCACCGTTCGCATCGGTCAGCAGTCTGGGATTCCCGCCGTTTTTGCCATGAAAGCGATACGGAATAAGATAGGCTGTGCGCAGCAGATCGAACATCGTGTTATTGCATAGCGCAATCGTCAGCGCGGAAATATCGCGGTTCTCGTAAGCCTGCAAAAGCGCTTTCGCAAAGCTGCACTCTGCACCGCCGCCATCCTCAAACGATGCATTCTCCTGCTCCATGCAGAAGGTTTCGTACAACTGCTGCTCTGCACCCGGATTGCTCAGAATTCTGTGGAACAGTGCCTCGGCGTGTTCCTCTCTTGGAAAAAGTGATGCCATGATAATTCCTCCTCATGCACTGTCAAGAGCTTGCTTTTTGCAATACAAGCATAGCCCTGTTTATCTCGTATGTCAATCGTATTTTTCAAATTATAACGTAACCGTCAAACCTCCCGCATCTCCTGTGGACAACTATTAGGATAGCATTCACAAAAGAGTCTATGAATATGAACCGTCGTTTTTATTGAGAAATTACTGCCTTTTGGGGGAAGCACGCTTTCAATGTCCGCTTTTTCATTCTCAATATCCACTTTCGCATTTCCCATATCCACTTTTTCTTCATTCAAAAGTCCACTTAATTCTACTTCAGCTTCATCTTTCCCTCCATTCGCATCATCTCATTCTGGGCTTGCGCTTTGGTCACGCTTGCATAAACGCGCATGGTTGTTTCGGCATCTGCGTGCCCCATGATAATCTGAACTGTTTTCAAATCTATTCCGCCCAGAATCATCCTCGTACAGAACGTATGCCGCAACATATGACATGTGATCGGGGGAAGGGGATTTTCCTCTCGGCCTTCTTGTTCTGCCTCGGCGTGTTCCTCCTGATTGTATTTCACCGTAATTCTTTTAAGCTGACGGTTGATGCGATGATTCGAATAAACGCGACCATACAGATCACGAAAGACGAAATTCGTATAGCCATCAATAACGATCTGATTATCTGCATTGAAATCATTTCTTCTTTCATACAGCGCCAGCAGCGTGTCCCTCACTTCTGTCAGCATGTGGATTTCCCGCCTTCCCGTATTACTTTTCGGCACCCAAAATCAGTTATAAACGCAAAAACAGCCGCACCAGATTACTCTGATGCGGCGGTAAAACTTTTGCAAATGTGTGATTTTTGGGGGCATTCTGCCGACTTCGACACAGATTGGCATACGCTTGGCACACGTTGGCATACAGCCCAGCTTTTCTGTATCATAATCATGCAGAAAACCCTGCAAACACGGCAAACTTTCGAACTTTTTAGTCCAGCGGCTTCATTGTCGGGAACAGCAGAACATCGCGGATAGATGCCGCATCGGTCAGGAACATGACCAGACGGTCGATGCCCATGCCCATGCCGCCCGTGGGAGGCATACCGTATTCCAGCGCATTGATGAAATCCTCGTCCATCATGCCCGCTTCCTCGTCGCCTGCGGCGCGCAGAGCAACCTGACGCTCGAAGCGCTCCTTCTGGTCGATCGGGTCGTTCAGCTCGGAGAATGCGTTGCACAGCTCGCGGCCGTAAATGAAGCACTCGAAGCGCTCGGTCAGACGCGGATCGGACGGCTTGCGCTTTGCCAGCGGAGAGATCTCGACCGGATAATCGGTGATAAAGGTCGGCTGCATGAGGTTTGCCTCGACGTACTCGTCGTAGCACAGTGCCATCAGGTCGCCCCAGCTCTCCTTGCCCTTTTCGATCTCGAGGCCCTTGGCCTTAACGGCCTCCAGTGCCTCTTCCGGCGACAGCGCCATAAAGTCGATGCCGGCGTACTCCTTGACAGCCTCAGCCATCGTCATGCGCTTCCAGCCCTTGGAGAAATCGATCTCCACGCCCTGATACATCACCTTGGTGCTGCCCAGAACCTTTTCGCAGACATGGATTACCATGTCCTCGGTAATATCCATCATGCCGTGGTAATCGGTGTATGCCTGATAAAGCTCCATCAGTGTAAACTCTGGATTATGACGTGTATCCAGTCCCTCGTTACGGAATACACGGCCGATCTCGTATACACGCTCAAGACCACCAACGATCAATCTCTTTAAGTAAAGCTCAAGAGAAATACGAAGCTTTACATCTTCGTTCAATGCATTATAGTGTGTCTCGAATGGTCTTGCTGCTGCACCACCTGCATTTGCAACAAGCATCGGTGTCTCAACTTCCATGAAATCACGGTCAGCCAGGAAGTTACGGATCTCTTTGAGAATCTTAGAACGCTTTACGAATACTTCCTTGCTCTCTTGGTTCATGATCAGGTCAATATATCTCTGACGATAACGCATATCGGTATCAGTCAGTCCATGGAACTTCTCCGGCAGAATCTGTAAGCTCTTGGAAAGCAGTGTTACCTCTGCTGCATGAATGGAAATCTCGCCTGTTTTCGTCTTAAAAACGATACCCTTCACGCCTAAAATATCGCCGACATCATACTTTTTGAAATCCGCGTAGGACTCCTCGCCGATGCTGTCGCGCGCTACATAGATCTGGATACGTCCCTTTAAGTCCTGAATATTGCAGAAAGAAGCCTTACCCATGACACGTTTGAACATCATACCTCCTTGCCTTCCATCTCCTCAAAATGCTCCTTGACATCCGTGCTGTGATTCGTCACGTCATACTTGGTAATGACGAACGGGTCCTTTCCGTTCTCCTGCAGTTCGTGTAACTTATCATAACGAACCTTGAGCAGCTGGTTGACGTCCTGCTGCTGGTTATTATTCTGCTCTGCCATGCTTTTCCTCCATTTATCCTGCGCCGCCTGTCCGCATGAAGCGGAGTCCGCAGACGGTCATGCTCTACTCGTTTGATGATCTGTGAATGGAAAGTGTCTTGTACTCGAACTCTCCTGCCGGTGTCGTTACCGTTACGGTATCGCCGATTTTCTTTCCAAGAAGCGCCTTACCAACCGGCGACTCATTGGAAATCTTGCCCTTTAAGCTGTTTGCCTCTGTGGAACCCACGATCTTGTAGGTCAGCTCCTCGTCGAATTCACAGTCTAAGATCTTTACCTGACATCCGATACTTACCTTATCTAAGTCAGCCTCTTCCTCTACAAATACTTCAGCATTCTTGAGGATCTTCTCAAGCTCTTCAATACGTGCCTCAATATCTCTCTGCTCGTCCTTTGCTGCATCGTACTCTGCATTCTCGGACAGATCGCCCTGCTCTCTTGCTTCCTTGATCTTCTGGGAGACTTCCTTTCTCTTGACAACCTTTAAATCCTCTAATTCGTCCTCCAGTTTTTTGAGTCCTTCATACGTCAGAATGTTTTTCTTGTCCATTACTCTCTACCCTTCTTTGTAATTTTTATCAGTTCAATTTTCATAAAAAGCTTCTTCAAATCGGTCACGTCCAAGCTTTTCTCTCTGGTGATGCATGCTCTTAACAATCACAGTATTATAACCGATAGGCACCATGATGTCAAGATTTTCGCCCTGTTTCCAGGGCTTTTTGTGGATCGGAATGTAGGTTGCCGCGGCGCAGATCATCTCTGTCCGGTATGCTCCCTCCCACTCAAAATACAGGATTACCTTCCGGGTCAGAAACGTTTCTCTCACCCCCGCCTGTCCTTCCCACGCAGACAGTCTGGTTTTTGGAAAAACCATCACCACCAGCCCGTTCTCCTCATACATTCTCTCTGCAAACGCGGAAAAATATGCGGGGCGCCCGGTGTACACCGTAAGGTAATTCAGATCGTCACCGATCTGTTCGAGCACATCGCGCACATCCGCCGGTTCAAAGACATGGCTCCGCTCCTCGTCGATCACCACAAGCTCCACGCGCTCCGGGCGAAAGCTTTGCGCCTTTAAGATCGCCAGAAATACCGGTCGGAAATTTCTAAGAAACTCATTGGAATAGGACATTTCCTATGCCTCATATCCGTTTTTCTCATTATATGACTCCACTTCCCGGAATAATGCCTCGAGCTGCTCGTAATTCTCCACCTCGTTGATCCTTCCGCGAAGCTTGGACGAATTACGGTATCCCGCGGTGTACCATGCCGCATGCTTGCGGATCTCACGGATGCCCGTGTAGTCTCCCTTGCAGTCGATCTGCATCTTTGCATGGCGCAGCAGCATCTCCGTCACCTCTGAGAAATCCGGCCGGGCAAGGTGCTCGCCCGTCTCAAAATAATGCAGAATCTGACGGAAAATCCAGGGATTTCCCTCCGCTCCGCGCGCGATCATGTAGCCGTCGCAGCCGGTCTGCTCTGCCATCGCCGCCACATCCTCCGGTGTGCGGATATCCCCGTTTCCAATGACAGGAATAGATACCGCCTCCTTCACCTGGCGGATAATATCCCAGTCCGCATGTCCGGCATAATACTGCTCTCTGGTGCGCCCGTGCACCGCGACCGCCGCCGCACCGCTCTCCTGCGCAATGTGCGCCAGCTCGACCGCATTGACGTGCGCATCGTCGAATCCCTTGCGGATCTTCACGGTCAGCGGTTTTTTGATCGCCCGCGCCGTCTTCTCTATGATCTCCCCGGCAAGCCTCGGATTTTTCATGAGCGCGGAGCCGTCCCCGTTGTTGACGACCTTCGGAACCGGACAACCCATATTCAGATCCAGAATGTCAAACGGCCGCTCCTCAATCTGCTTCGCAATCTCACTGATAATATCCGGATCGGAGCCGAAAAGCTGCAGCGATACCGGGTGCTCCTTTGGATCAATGGTAAGAAGCTCCTCCGTGTTGCGGTTCTTATACAGAATCGCCTTGGCGCTCACCATTTCCATGCACACCAGCCCCGCGCCCTGTTCCCTGCAAAGCAAGCGAAATGGCAGGTCGCTTACGCCTGCCATTGGTGCCAGTATCAAATTATTTTCTAAGGTTACATTTCCTATCTGCAGTGTTCGGATTATTGCCACGCTGCCACCCTCATTTTCTACTTATTTAATCTTCCCGGATTTACGGTTCTGCTTTTTATAGATGAGATTCATGCCCTTCAATGTCAGGTTCGGGTCATACACATCGATCATTGTGGTCTCATTTGCAATGATTCTGCCCAGTCCGCCGGTTGCCACGACCTTGAACTCGCCCATGTTCGCCTCATCGATCATATGACGGATGATGTATTCCGTCTGTCCGATCTGCCCGTAGACAAGCCCTGCCTGCATGGAGGAAATCGTCTCCTTCGCGAGGATGCTCGCCGGCTTGCGGATCTCAATCTCCGGAAGCTTCGCCGCATCTTCCCACAATGCTTTTGCGGAAATGCGGATTCCTGGAGCTGTAACGCCGGATACAAACGCGCCGTCCTTGTCCACCAGATCGTACGTGGTTGCCGTGCCAAAATCAAGGACAAGCACCGGTCCGCCATACAGCTCATACGCTGCCGCTGCATCCACAATACGGTCCGCACCGATCTGGCGCGGGTTCTCAGTCACGACACGGATACCGGTCTTGGTTCCCGGCTCCACAATAATCGGCCGGATGCTAAAATACTTGATAATCGCCCCCTCAAGGGAATGCATCACATTCGGAACAACCGATGCGATAATCGCATCCTCAATATCGTCATGTGAAATCGAATTCTGCTCCAGCAGGTTGCTCAACAGCATCCCGTATTCATCGGATGTACGGGGCATTTTCGTCGTGATACGAAAATTCGATACCACCTCGTCTCCCCGGAATACTCCCACGGTAATATTTGTGTTTCCCACATCAATCGTCATTATCATCGTCCGTACCCCCTATATTCCCACATATAAAACCTTATAATACATCTGCAGCGCTTCCAGCAGTTCCTGTTTTGTCTGCTGTAACTGACGGATCTTAAGTCCGCAGCCGATCTCGTCGTACAGCAGATCATTTTCATCGCAGGAGGTGCGGAATTCCAGTTCGCCCGTTTCGCTGAACACCAGCTGAAAAATACCGCCCACATCCTCCGTGAAAAGCACGCACATGATCTTCAACTCGTTCTTGATCTGCTCCGGCAGACCCTTAAAATCTTCGTTCAGGTAAAATTTTTTATTGTATGCGCTCGCACCGCACAGTACCACTTCTTCCATCTCAGACATTCCTTTCCAAACCGTTTCCACGGACGCCGCCCGCGCAGCACCCTCTACACGTATCCATAGACGCCCCGGACGGAGACCTCCCCCGCCGATACGAGTCTTCTGCTCTCCCAGGTATCCACGATCAGCTCGCCCCGCGGCGTGATGCCCATCGCTTTTCCCTCAAACGGTTCCTTCGGATCAAGCACCTTCACGATCTGGTTCCGGTTGACCAGATGCGCATCGTACTCCTTCACAAGACCGCTCAGATCTTCGGTCTCCATGAAAATTGCATAATAATGTTCAAACTGTTCCCATACTTCCTCAATCAGAGCCGCGCGGTTAAAATGTTCTCCGGTCTCCATGTAGAGTGAAGTTGCCACCGGGGCAATCTCCTCCGGGAACGATTCATTGTGAACGTTGATGCCAATGCCGATCACAATGTGGTTGACATAATCCATCTGTGCGCTCATCTCCGTCAGAATACCGCAGACTTTTTTCCCGTTCATGACAATGTCATTCGGCCATTTGATGCCCGCCGGTCTGCCTGTCGTCTTCACGATCGCCGCAGACACCGCAAGCGCCGCCACCAGCGTCAGCATCGGCGCATTCACGGGCGACAACTCCGGCTTTAACATCAGCGTCATAAAAATGCCGGCTCCCTGCGGGGACTCAAAGCTTCTTCCTCTTCTGCCTCTGCCTGCATCCTGCTGTCCGGCGACCACAAGCGTTCCGGTAGGGTAATCTTCCTCCGCCAGCTGCTTCGCCCTGGTATTGGTGGAGTCGATGACCGGATAGTAAAAAATCTCCTGTCCGACCCACGCGGTCTTGCGGATACTTTTTAATTCTTCCTCGCTCAGTGTGTCCGGCACCGACAACAGCTTATATCCCTTGTTCGGCACCGCCTCGATCTCATACCCGGCTTCCTTGAGCTGGTTGATGCCCTTCCAGACCGCCGTCCGGGATACGCCAAACTTTTCACACAGATCCTGCCCGGACACGTAATCGTCGGCATCTCTTAAAACGGAAAGTAGTTCTGCTTTCATGATGTTCCCTCTTATTCTCCCAGTGTAGCAAGCATGACTGCCTTAATCGTGTGCATGCGGTTCTCTGCCTCGTCAAATACAACCGACTGCTCACTCTCAAATACTTCGTCG
>OIAF01000728.1_pt1 | contig 9652 bp, 6 predicted proteins | sample 1580751 | NCBI WGS metagenome assembly OIAF01 (sample SAMEA3882511, study PRJEB24775) | human gut metagenome | biome: human-associated habitat; feature: intestine environment; material: feces | place: Netherlands | collected 2009/2010
ATCCGTCGAAAACGCGCGCGGAGGACGATGACGGGTCGATTTTCGGCGAAGTGATGAGCGAATTCAGCGATTTCGAAGGGGACGACAATTACGACGATGAGTGACAAACGGCTTATCGTCGTCGTGGGACCGACGGGATCGGGCAAGACGGACCTGAGCATCCGCCTTGCGCTCAACTACGACGCTCCGATTCTCTCGACCGATTCGCGGCAGGTCTACCGTGGGCTGCCTATCGGCACGGCCCAGCCTGCGCCCGAACAGTTGCAGGCGGTTGAGCATCATTTTATTGCATCTCATGACATAAATGACAACTTGAACTGCGGCGAATATGAGACGCAGGCGTTGGCGCGTCTCGGCGAACTGTTCGCCGCACACGATTACGTCGTGGCCGTCGGCGGCTCCGGACTCTATGTCCGCGCCTTGTGCGAAGGCATGGACGACCTGCCGCAGGCCGATGAAAACCTGCGCCGCGAATTGGCGGCGCGACTCCGCACGGAGGGGCTCGAAGCCCTCGCCGGACAGTTGCGGACGCTCGCTCCGGATTATTACGCGGTGGTCGACCGCAGCAACCCGGCGCGCGTCGTTCGGGCACTGGAGGTCTGCCTGCAAACCGGACTGCCCTACTCCCGCCTGCGGACTGGGCGGCGTCGCAAGCGCGATTTCGACATCGTGAAGGTCGGCATTGACATGCCGCGCGAGGAGTTGTACGGACGCATCGACCACCGTGTCGGGCAGATGCTTGCCGACGGCCTCGAAGCCGAGGCGCGTGCGGTGTATCCCTACCGCGGTCTGAATGCCTTGCAGACGGTCGGCTACCGGGAGTTCTTCGACTATTTCGACGGCCGCATCTCCTACGACCAGGCCGTGGAACTTATCAAGCGCAATTCGCGCCGATATGCCAAACGGCAGCTTACCTGGTTCCGCCGCGACGCGGAAATCCGCTGGTTCGGCCCCGACCAGACGGGGGCGATTATAAATTATATAGATTTTGGCGAATCGTAAAATTTTCGTACTTTTGCCGACGCCTTTCGCCGAAAGGCAGTGGCTCGGATGGTGGAATAGGTAGACACGCCGGACTTAAAATCCTGTGACCAGCAATGGTCGTGCGGGTTCGATTCCCGCTCCGAGTACAGGGCCGTCTTTGCGACGGCCTTTTTTCGTGCCCTGCGGGATCCGGTCAATGCCCGAACCTCGACGTGTCGACCGTCTTGTGCCGCTTCTCCTTGTATGTGCCGAAACGGTAGGAGAAATGCACCGTCACCGAACGGGTGTACGTGCCGGAATCCATGTCGAGGTACTGTCCCTTGTAACGGACTTTGGCGAACGGGAGCGAACTTTCGAAAATGTCGTTGCAGCGCACCGAGAGGCTCGCCCGGCTCTTGTCGAACGTCCACTTGACACCCGCGTTGACGCTCCACGAAGGGGCGACGTCGTAAGTCCCCTGGATGGCCGCGCTCTGATAGTAGCCCGAGAGGTCGAGCGTCAGGTCGGGTTTGCGGCTCAGACGGATCGTGTTGTCCATGCGCACCACCCCCAGCCATTTGGAGCGGTCGAACGCCAGGTCGTGAAAGGCGTCGCAGCGCTGGGTCATCCGCATCCCGGTCAGCGTCAGCCGGGAATCGAGCCATTTGCCCGGGCGCAGCGGTACGATGACGTTGGCGCCCCACTGGCGGTTGGTGTTCCAGTTGAGCGTCTGGTAGACCAATGCCAGGCGATCAGGGGCCTGCCATGCGGTTTGGTCGAAGTAGTCGGGCATCTCGTTCCAGAACAGCATGAAGATATACTTCTGCTTATACATGTACATTGCCTGGCCGTTGTAGCTTTTCGACGGCCGCAGTCCGGGCGTGCCCCGGATCTCCGAATAGCCGTCGATGTAGGAGGTCGACTGCTGCATCTCCCAGTACGAGGGATAGGTCTTGTCCGACGAGAGCGAAATCTGTACGAGATGTTTCTCTGCGGGTGTCAGGAGCAGGGTCGCCTGCGGGTAGAGCGACCAGTTGTCGTAGTCCCCCGCGCGGTAGTATTCCCCGGCCAGCGACAGCGAGAAACTCCCCTTGGCGAACTGCCTGCTCACCCCGGCGTAGAGGTTGCCCGTGTATTCGTCGAGGTGCGAATCGGTATCGACGGTGGCGATGTCGCCCTCGTGGAGCCTGTAACGCTGGTAGTCGTGGTCGCCCGCCCAGCTGAAGATGCCGCCGTAGGTCATGCCCCAGCCATTGCCCAGGTCGTGCGACTGGTCGGCGCTGACATTTACCCGGTCGACGGACTGCCCCGAAACCACGTCGAACGCTGTCCGGCTGCCGTCGGCGTACCTGTTCCGCATGGCGGCCAGCTGCCACGAGCTGTAATGCGTGTAGTCCGCCGAGAGGTCGAGCCCGGAGGCCGACGTGTAGCGCAGCGCAGCGTTGTGCATCGTGTTGTCGCCCCCGGGCGAGCTGACCGAGTTGACCAGGTTGCCGTCGGCACGTACGAGGCCGCTCGTATGCGGGGTGTATGCGCCCGTATAGGCAATGCTCAGGCGTCCTTTGCCCTGCGGGGCGTATTCTGCGGCAGCCCTCAGCCGGTGCCATGTCCCTTTGCTGGTGATATTCTGCCTCTGGGCGATTTCATGCTCTCCGTCCGCGAGCGTATGCCGCGAGTAGAGGTCGATGATCCGTTTGGTCTTGGCCTGCCCAGCCGAATAGGTTACGTCGGCCGACCACTCGGGCGAGGAGAAGGCGAAGTTGCCCCCGGCATCCCAGTTGCTGTAAAACCGGTTGGTATAGTTGGCGTGTACTTCCCCCGAAAACGAGTAGTCGTGGCTGCGCCGCAGGACGAGGTTGATCGCCGCGCCGCGCACATGGTACTGCGGCGGCGTGCTGTACATCACTTCGGCCTTCTCGATCCGTTCGACGGGTGTCGAGCGCAGCAGCGATGCCAACTGCTCGGCGCTCATCGTCGAGGGCTTCCCGTTCAGGATCACCGTGACACCCCCGGCGCCGGCAAGCGTCAGCCCGCCGTCCTGTTCGCTGACGCCCGGCAGCTGGGTGAGGGCTTAGTAGGCATTGTTCACCGCCTTGCCTTTCGATACGGCTTCCAGGTCATAGGCCAGCCGCCCCTCTTCGACCCGCACGATGGGTTTTTCGCCCTCTACGACCACGGCGTCGAGCGCATTCGTATATTCATGCAGGACGACCTCGCCGGCTTCGTCGTGCTCCGACGTAAGCGTTTGCATCTCATAGGCGAGGTGCTGGAACAGCAGCCGGTAGGGGCGTACCTCCGATGCGATGGCGAAACGCCCGTCGGCATCCGATGCCGCGGCCGCGAGGTAGGTCGAGTCGGTGTCGAGCATCACTACCGCGACCCCGACCACGGGCTGCCGCTCCTGGTCGACCACCCTCCCCCGCACAATTTGCCCGCAGGTCTGTTTCACGGAAAAAAGCGCCAGGGCGCATACGAGTAAAAGAAATGTCCGTCTCATAACTTTGCTTGGTTTTTTCATTTGGTTTCCCTGCAAAGTTAAGCCCCGATGCGGCTTGCCGGTACGGAATAATTCTTGCTTGTTTGTGTGTAAAATGTTGATTTACAGAGGGTGTGATCCCGCGGATTCTTGCCGGCGCGCCGGGCGCCCTTGCTATGCGAAAAACCGGGTGAAAAACTCCCTGTCCGCAGCCCCCGATTCGGCGATCCGGCGTTTGAGTTTCGATTTGAGCGTGTAGACCCCGTTCAGCGTCATGTCGAGCATCACGCTGATCTCCTGCGCCGAGAACCCGGCGACGACCAGCGCTGCGAAATCGTAGTTGCGCGGCGTCCACCCCGGCAGTTGGCGGCGCAGGCGCGTGACCGCCCGGTCGTTGTAGAGGTCTGCCATGCGGACGATGTCTGCGAGCATCGCCGGGCTCAGTGCCAGCTCCTTCACCTTCCTCGCCAGCCGTTCCCCTTCGCCATAGGTGTAATAGGTTGCGGCGATGTCGCGCAGCAGGGCGAATCGCCCCTCGAGCGAAGCCTTGACGGCGGCCTCGCGCTCGTTCGAGGCATCGAGCCGCGAGGTGAGGCTGTCGTGCGATTCCCGGTAGGATTCCAGCAGCGTGAGGTATTCGCTCAGCTGCGCGTCCCGGTGCCGGAGTTTGCGCCGATAGCCCACCACCGCCCCCGTGACGGCCGCGGCCAGCAAGAGGCATGCCAGCGTGGCGATCCAGGCCCGGTAACGCAGCCCCGCCTCGCGGAGCGCCGTTTCGTTGGCCGTGCGGTATCTCTTTTCCAGCTCGGCCACCGATACCCCCTGCCGTGCCTTGTCGAGCGAATCGCGCTTGCCGATGTACTGCATGGCACAGGCATAGGCTTTGCCGTCCTCCCCGCGGCGGTGGTGTATGGCCGAGGCGATCGTGTAGAGCCCTATGTTGTTCTGGTTGAAGCGTTTGATGTGCGCCAGCGAGCGGTCTATGTAGTATTGTGCCGAATCGGGCTGCTCCGCCCGGTAAAAAATGATGGCCGAAGCGATGTCGTAAAGCGTGCGGTCATCGTCGTCGGCCGATGCGGGGCCGTGCGTCAGCGGGGCTGTCCATAGTTCGTGCATGTCGATGCGCGCCCGCTCCTCGAGCAACTGCCCGGTGCTCCAGTCTTCGGCGAAGGTGTGGTATATCAGGTTTTGCAGGGTGATCTGCTGGGCGAAGAAACGGAATGCCATCGTGTCGCGTGCCCCGACCAGCGGGGAGAGTGTTTCGATGGCCTCGGCATAGCGGCCGTTGGCATACTGTGCCGACGAGAGCATGTAGCGGCTGTATCCCTCCAGTTCCGCACTGCCGGTCTCCTGCGCCGCGGCGACGGCTTTCGAGAATGCATCTTCGGCCTCGGTGTCGTATCCCTGTTCGAGGTACAGCAGCCCCAGCGTGTGGTACAGTGCCATGAGCAGTTTTGTGGTTCCCGCCTTGTCGCGGTTGCGTTCGGCGTAGAGCATCGCCTGTGTGTAGCCTTTGATCGCCCGTCCCAGGTCGCCGGCATTGTGGTGTACCTTTGCGTCGAAATACCAGGCATAGGCACGCTCGGCCCCGGAGCCGTGGCGCTCGTAATAATCCAGTGCGGGGGCGGTCAGCGAATCGTTGTCAGCCTCGGCACCTGTGCGGGAGTAGGTTTGCGCGAGCAGCAGGCGCCGCCGGGCGTCGGCCGCCGGTGAAATGGCCGAGGGGTCTATCTGCCGGAGAGCCAGCAAGGCGCTGTCGGGATGCTCCTCTATCAGCACCGAAGCCTGGGTCATCAGGTTGTCCGCGGCCTTGTCGCCGCATCCGGCAGCAAGCAGGCCGAAGAGTATGGCGGTTAGGTATCTCATGCCTGCAAAATTAATATAACTTTTATTTCCTCGGGTATTTTGCCGGATAAAATTATCCGGCCCGATCGGTTGTCGTGCCCCTGCGCCGCACGCAGTGCTCCCCTGCAGACCCCGGCCTTGTCCCTTAGCGTTTAGCCCGGATTTTTGTGCGGCCGAAACGGCCGAAATACATCTTTGCCGCACTGCCGCAGAACGGAAAACGGGCTTGCAGCGACTGCAAGCCCGTTCCCTTTTATTTTGCACCTACGGTCAGCGGTAAATCTCGTTCAGCAGGCGTGCCAGCCGGTAGCCGCCCCGGACGAACTGCTGCTCGATGACGGGCGTGTATTTGTCCACGTAATCGTAGGATATTTTCGTCCCTTCGGGGCTGTCCTCGTAGATGCCGACGCAGATCGCATGGGTCTCCTTCAGCCAGTCCTGCGGCTCCCCGGCCTGTACCAGTGCCGCCTCGTCATCCGTCAGGCGGTCGATCTGTTCCTGCCACTCGGTGTAGCTCCACTTGTGCCCGGCTTCGAGGATCGCCGAGTCCCAGGCCGAGTGGAGGTTCGTTCTGCGTCCGAACATCAGCACCGGGCGCTGATTGCCACCGATATCCGACAGGCGCCCCGTGTGCATCGGGCAGTGCATGTCGCCGACCAGGTGGATCAGCATCTTGAGCTTCTCGGTCTCCGCCTCGGGTGCCAGCCCGCCGGCCTTGAGCTCGGCGACGAGCGTCGTGACGGCCGTCAGCACGTCGCCTTTGGGGTTCCGGGGCATCGTTTCGAGGGTTTGGCCCTCGTCGATGTTCAGGTAGTGCCACGTCTTGGTGTAATTGTATTCGGGGGTGTGGCTGGCAATGTCCATCCAGTTGCAATAGTACACGGGCGAATGGCCGTTGAGCACCTTGTCGATCTTCTGGGCGGCTTCGGGCGTGAGGTGGCACTCTGCGATGTAGGCCGTGACGTCGTGCCCCTTTTGTCCCCATCCGTATACGCTGCCGGCGAACAGCAGGCATGACAGCAGGATAATCAGGTTTTTCATTCTATCAGTGGGTTTTGTGGTTGTTTAATGGTTCATCGTGGCGAGGAACTCCTCGTTGGTGTTGGTCATTCCCATCTGCTTCTGGAGGAACTCCATGGCCTCGACGGGCGTCATGTCCGAAAGGTATTTGCGCAGCACCCACGTGCGGTTCATCACGTCGCGCGGCAGGAGCAGGTCTTCGCGGCGCGTACCCGATGCGATGACGTCGACCGCCGGGTAGACACGTTTGTTGGCGAGCTTGCGGTCGAGCTGGAGCTCCATGTTGCCCGTGCCCTTGAACTCTTCGAAAATCACCTCGTCCATCTTCGAACCGGTGTCGATCAGCGCCGTGGCGATGATCGTCAGCGACCCTTTCTCCTCCGTGTTGCGGGCTGCACCGAAGAAACGCTTGGGTTTGTGGAGCGCGTTGGCATCCACACCGCCCGAGAGCACCTTGCCCGATGCGGGCTGGACGGAGTTGTAGGCACGTGCCAGGCGGGTGATCGAGTCGAGGAAGATCACCACGTCGTGTCCGCATTCGACCATGCGCTTGGCCTTGTCGAGTACCATTTCCGCGACTTTCACATGGCGCGACGCCTGTTCGTCGAAGGTCGATGCCACGACCTCGGCCTTGGAGTTGCGGGCCATCTCGGTCACCTCCTCCGGGCGCTCGTCGATCAGCAGCACGATGATGTATACTTCGGGATGGTTGTCGGCGATGGCGTTGATGATCGACTGCATGAGCACCGTCTTACCCGTCTTGGGCTGTGCTACGATCAGCGCGCGCTGTCCCTTGCCGATGGGCGAAAAGAGGTCGACCACGCGCGTCGACATGTTGTTGTGTCCGTTGCCCGTAAGGCAGAATTTCTCGCTCGGGAAGAGCGGCGTCATGAATTCGAACTGTACGCGGTCGCGGATGAACTCCGGCGCCAGGCCGTTGATCTCGTTCACGCGTACCAGCGGAAAATATTTCTCCCCCTCCTTCGGCGGGCGTATGGCGCCGTTCACCGTGTCGCCGGGCTTCAGCCCGAAGAGTTTGATCTGCGACGGCGAAACGTAAATGTCGTCGGGCGAGTTCAGGTAGTTGTAGTCGGCCGAACGCAGGAACCCGTATCCGTCGGGCATGATCTCCAGCACGCCTTCGCCCTCGATCTCCCCGGCGAAATCGTCCTTGGTGATCACCTCGCCGTCGAAGGATTGCGCATCGGCTGCTGCCTGGGTAGCCTGGGTAGCCTGGGCAGCTTGGGCAGCCGGGGGTGTTGCGGCGGCGGGTTCTGCTGCCTCTTCCTGTGCTTGTGCTTGTGCTTGTGCCTTGGGCTTGCGGCCGCGGCGCTTGGGCTCGGCCTTCTCCTCGCGGGGTGCCTGTACGGTTTCTGCCGCTGCCGCTGGTGCAGGTGCCGGGACGCTTTCCATCGGGAGCTCCGGCTCGGCAGGGGGGCCGGCGACCGTGATGGGCGGACGCTGTGCTGGTGCGGTGTTTTCGGTCTTCGTATTGGTGATGCGCGGCCGACGGCCTCGCGGGGCCTGGGGAACGGTTTCGGGAGCGGCTTCCGCCTTTACGGCGGCGGGTTCGGCTATGGCTGCCGTCTGCTGCATTTCCGTTGCGGGAACCTCCTTTTTCCGGCCTCGTCCTCTTTTCTCTTTATTTTCTGCGGGGGCGCCTTCGGAAGCGGAGAACCCGGCGATTTTCTCGATCAGTTCGCGCTTCTTCAATGTGGTGTCCCCGATACCGATAGCTTTTGCTATTTCACGCAGTTCGACGAGGCTTTTCCCTTCGAGCGCTTTCAAATCCTGCATATATTTCTATTTCAAAGTGATTTTCAGAACCCCGGCGGGCGCCGGGACATTGGAATTTGCTTGCAAAGATAGTGCATTATTTCGAAATTCAAAATAAAAAATTGCAGATCACGCCCTTCCGCCGGGGCTTTCACCATAAATTGGGAGTGCCCGGACGTAAAATACTCATTTATGGCGATTGTACGACCCGGAAATTACCCCCACCTTTGTATCCGGAACAACAGATCTATTCAGCCATTGCGTTGTTTGTATTGTTAATGTTTGTGTGTGCAAAAACCTCCCGGGAAGCCCGGGAGGTTTTTCTTCGGTGTCGTTCCGGCGTCCTGCCGGGGCGCGTGCCGGCGGCGGGAGCCTCCGGGGGTTATTCGTTGCGCCGCAGGTTCCACTTGTTGTTGTTGCAGATCACGGCCCTGACCAGGTCGTCGCCGTAGACCTGCATGTTCGAGTAGGTCTGCCCGTAGGTCATCGTGGCGTGCGATGCCGCCGCGAAGTCCATCAGCACGATGCCGACGTTCCCGCGGAAATCGTACCTGTCGATCTTGTCGGCCGTATACCTGTTGTATTTGTTCGCGCAGTAGTCGTAGTCGCCCACTGCGCCGAACAGGCTGATCCCCGACACGCTGCAATGGGCCGTGTCGTAGCAGCTCACATAATTCATGCACCACCGCGTCGGGTCGTCCGTATTATAGGTATAGGCGATGCACTCGTCGATGGCCGCATACTTGGTCTTGCCGTCCGATGCCCCGTTCTTGATGTTGTAGAGGTCGTTCACGCGGATCGGGGCCTTCCCCACGCCGTTGCCGCTGAGCGTCGTGTCGAAGACCACCTTGTCGTGCGTCCAGTTCAGGTAGGCGCCGAAATACCGGCCGTTGTTCGACGATTTGTAATCCTCGCGGATCACGAAGAGTATCTTGCCGCGGGCGTCGGCCAGCGTCATCAGGGGGTGGAAGTCGGCCACATAGCCGCTGCAATGCGATTTGATCAGGCTGACCACGCTTTTGTCCCACCCCGTCTTATTGGCGCTGGTGCTGGTGTTCTCGTATTTCATGTGCACGAGCACCGTCTCGCCCGGATGTTCGTCGAGGAATCCCACGAAACGGTCGAGCAGGTGCGAAAGCATGAAGGGCGAAAGCTCCTGGCGGCCGGAGCTGCCCGGGGCGTAGCCGCCCAGCGTCGGGTCGCCCAGCGGGGCTATGCCGTGATGGATCGGGAGGTCGCGCACCGAGGAGCTCGACGAGGAGGGGCGCAGGTCGAACATGCGAACCCCGGCCGCAAGCTGCTCTTCGATGGATAGCTCCTGTGCCTTGATGATCTTGGTCGTGTTCATATAGCCGAATACGACGTTCTGCAACCATTTGAAATGGTACCTATCGTCGGGCATCCCGTCTTTGTACTCGTAATGCGAACCGTAGATCGTGCAGGCGTCGTGCGACCCGGGGATGGAAACCTGCGACAGGTAGGTGTTGTCGGGCAGGTAGGCCATCCAGTCGGAATAACCTTCCGAGGTCTGTTCCGCCTGCGCCTGCATGTCTCCGATCGTGAACGAATAAC
>OIAF01000732.1_pt1 | contig 9590 bp, 19 predicted proteins | sample 1580751 | NCBI WGS metagenome assembly OIAF01 (sample SAMEA3882511, study PRJEB24775) | human gut metagenome | biome: human-associated habitat; feature: intestine environment; material: feces | place: Netherlands | collected 2009/2010
TCGAAAACCACCGCCTTGGTGCCCATGTTGATCATGGGTTCAATACAGATGACCATTTTCTGTTTGAGAAGCGGTCCTCTGCCGCGTGCGCCGTAGTTCGGAACACCCGGGGCCTCGTGCATCTTACGCCCCAGACCGTGTCCCTCCAACTCCCGGACAACGCCGTAGCCGAAACTTTCGGCATACTCCTGCACAGCCGCGGAAATGTCGCCTACGCGATTTCAAGCCTTGGCCTGTGCCGTACCTTTGCGAAGAGCCTCTTTGGTGACTTCCATCAGTTGCCGTACTTCCTCGGCAACTTCTCCCACGGGGAACGTATAAGCCGAATCACCAACAAACCCCTTCATAAACGTACCGCAATCGACCGAAACGATGTCGCCCTCTCTGAGGACGCATTTCGAGGATGGGATACCGTGAACTACCTGTTCGTTTACCGATATACACAACGAAGCGGGAAATCCCTGATACCCGAGGAAGGCGGGAACTGCTCCGTGTGCGCGGATAAAATCCTCGGCAACCGAGTCCAAAAACTTGGTGGTGACACCCGGCCGGATGTGGCGACCCACTTCCGCCAGTGTCTTCGACACCAGGATGTTGTTCTCGCGGAGCAGCTCTATCTCCTCGTCTGTCTTTAAATAGATCATTCTCTTCGTTAAGAACTCTTCGGGAAAAACTCCTAATGACGACCCTGGATACGTCCGGTCTTCATCAGACCATCGTAATGACGCATCAGCAGGTAGCTCTCGATCTGCTTCAGAGTGTCGAGCACCACGCCGACCATGATCAGCAGCGACGTACCTCCGTAGAAGTAGGCGAACGCCTGCTGGATGCCCAGGAACTTCATTGCCAGCGCGGGCAGGATCGCCACGATGGCCAGGAAGAACGAGCCGGGGAGCGTGATACGCGTCATGATGGTGTCGATGTAGTTCACGGTCTGCTTACCCGGTTTCACACCCGGGATAAAGCCGCCGTTTCGCTTCATGTCATCGGCCATCATTTGGGGGTTGATGATAATCGCGGTGTAGAAGTAGGTGAACGCGATTACCAGCACTGCAAGCGTGAAGTTGTACCAGAAACCGGTCATCGAGCTGAAAGCAGCTGCGAAGGCCGTACCGGAGAACAGCGCCGGGATAAACATCAGAGCCTGCGCGAAGATGATGGGCATCACATTCGCAGCATTCATCTTCAGGGGGATGTACTGGCGTACACCTCCGTACTGTTTGTTTCCGACAATACGCTTCGCATACTGAACGGGGATCTTACGAACGGCCTGTACCAGGGCAACCGTAGCCATGAAAACCAGGAACAGCAGCACCAGTTCGAGGATCAGCATGATGGCGCTACAGTCGGAGGTCTGGAAGCGGGCGTTGATCTCGGCGAGCAATGCGTGCGGCAGACGGGCCACGATACCGATCATGATTATCAGCGAGATACCGTTGCCGATACCCTTGTCCGTGATCTTCTCGCCGAGCCACATAATGAACATGGTACCGGCGATGAGGATCGTCGTCGCATAGGCTACGAAGCCGAACGAGTTGCCGTAAACGAATGCAGAGGGCACCTGATGGTACAGGTTGGCGATGTACGCCGGGCCCTGGAGGATCAGCACGCCGATGGTAAGGAAGCGCGTCCACTGATTCATTTTGCGGCGGCCGCTTTCACCTTCCTTCTGCATCTTCTGGAAATACGGGATCATCATACCCATGAGCTGGATGATGATGGAGGCGGTGATGTACGGCATGACTCCGAGTGCAAAGATGGCCGCATTGCCGAATGCACCGCCGGAAAAGACGTTCAACAGACCCAGAAGTCCGTTGCCGTCGAGCTGGCTGGCAAGCGCCGACCCCTCGCCCAGGGCGTTGGGGTTGATACCCGGAATCACCACGAAACTACCCAAGCGGTAGACCAGCAGCAGCCCGATCGTGTAGATCACACGTTTGCGCAGCTCCTCGATCTTGTAGATATTCTTGAGCGTTTCAACCAATTTCTTGTTGGTCGCCAAAAGAGCGATTACCACTAAAAAGACGATACCAACAACGAGATACTGATTCATAATTTTCGGTTTCTAGGGTTCTTACAGTTTTTCGACGCTGCCGCCGGCTGCCACGATGGCCGCCTCGGCGCTCTTCGAGAATGCGTGAGCCTTCACGCTCAGCGCCTTGGTAACCGTACCGTTACCGAGGATTTTCACCTTGTCGTTCGACGAGATGAAACCTGCGGCCACGAGCGTGTCGACCGTGATCTCGGAGAGCGACTTCTTGGCTGCCAGCTCCTCGAGCGTCGAGAGGTTGATAGCCTTGAATTCGACGCGCTTCAGGTTGGTGAAACCGAACTTGGGAAGACGACGCTGAAGAGGCATCTGACCGCCCTCGAAGCCCAGTTTACGCGAGTAACCCGAGCGCGACTGCGCACCCTTGTGGCCACGCGTGGCCGTGCCACCGTGACCCGAACCTGCACCGCGACCGATTCGCTTGTCGTGGTGCGTTGAACCCTTTGCAGGTTTGAGATTATTGAGTTCCATCGTAAAAATTACTTCTTAGCTGTTAAACTTATTCTGCGGCCTCGGCAGCTTCGGCCTTCTTGGCCTTGGGTGCTGCAGCCTTCTTTACGGCTACCTCCTCGACTTTGACGAGGTGCTTCACGCGCTCGATCATACCCTTGATGATCGCCGAGTCGTCATGCTCGACGCTCGCGTTGATCTTCTTCAGCCCCAGCGCGTCGAGGTTCTTGCACTGGCGCTCGGTAGCGCCGATGCGGCTTTTGACCTGGGTGATTTTCAATCTTGCCATTTGTCTCTACAAAATTAACCGTTAAACACCTTGTCCATCGAGATGCCGCGCAGACGGGCGATGCTGTGTGCATCACGCAGTTCGCACAGGGCGCCGATGGTTGCCTTCACCAGGTTGTGGGGGTTCGACGAACCCTTGCTCTTGGCAAGCACGTTCTTCACGCCCACCGACTCCAGCACGGCACGCATGGCACCGCCGGCGATGATACCCGTACCGGGGGCGGCCGGGCGGATCATGACGAGCGAACCACCGTAACGGAGCTCCTGCTTATGGGGAATCGTACCGTTGATAACGGGGATCTTCACCAGGTTCTTCTTTGCGTCCTCCACGCCCTTGGCGATGGCCGACTGAACCTCCGAAGCCTTGCCCAGGCCGTAGCCCACGACACCGTCCTCATTACCTACGACGACAATGGCCGAGAAACTGAATGTGCGACCTCCCTTGGTTACCTTGGTAACACGCTGAATGCTTACGAGTCTGTCCTTAAGCTCGAGGTCGCTGGTGCGTACTTTCTTTATGTTGGTATTTGACATAATCGCTTAGAATTTAAGACCGCCTTCGCGTGCTGCTTCGGCCAGCTGTTTAACTCTTCCGTGATACAGGTAGCCGTTGCGGTCGAACGCTACGGTCGAAATGCCTTTGGCGGCAGCACGCTCGGCGGCCAGTTTGCCCACCAGGGCGGCCACGTCGCACTTGTTCTTGCCGGCGGCGGCTTCCGCCACCTCCTTGTCCAGCGAGGATGCCGTGGCCAGGGTCACACCTGCGAGGTCATCAATAAACTGCACGTAGATCTGCTTGTTGCTACGATATACAGTCATGCGAGGCTGTTCGGGCGTACCACTCACGATCTTGCGGATACGCATCTTGATCCTCTCTCTTCTTTCTATCTTGTTCAGTGACATAACTCTAAACTATTTACTATTTAGCACCTGCTGATTTACCCGCCTTGCGACGCAGCTGTTCGCCGACGAACTTGATACCCTTGCCCTTGTACGGCTCCGGCTTGCGCAGCGAACGGATCTTGGCAGCGACCTGGCCGACGAGCTGCTTGTCCATGCTCTTCAGCGTTACGATCGGGTTGCCCTTCTTCTCCGTCACGGCCGTAGCGGTAACCTCCTTGGGAAGCATGAAATGCGTATCGTGCGAATAACCGAGGCTCATTTCGAGGATCTGGCCCTTGACTTCGGCCTTGAAACCGACGCCCACGAGCTCCTGTTTGATTTCATAACCCTTCGACACACCGACGACCATGTTGTTGATCAGCGCACGGTACAGGCCGTGCAGCGAACGGTGGCGGGGCTGGTTGGTAGGACGCGATACGAGCACGGCGGGAGCCTCGTTGCCCGTGTGAACGTCCTTGTGCGTGCCGACCTCTACCTTGATGTCCGAGTCAACTTTCTGGCTCAGCGTCCCGAGTGGCCCTTTCACGCTTACCACATTGTCGGCCGAAACCTCTACGGTAACGCCGGCGGGCAGGTTTACAGGTAATTTACCAATTCTTGACATTGTTCTTGCGTTTAAAAATTTCCGTTAGTAGATGTAGCACAGCACCTCGCCGCCCACGTTTTCCTTGCGGGCCTTGGCGTCGGTCATGATGCCTTTCGAAGTCGACAGGATAGCGATGCCCAGGCCGTTCAGCACGCGGGGCATATCGCCCACCGAGACATACTGGCGAAGACCGGGACGGCTCACGCGCTTCAGGTCTTTGATGGCGTTGCCCTTGGTGGCAGCGTCCCACTTGAGCGCGATTTTGATCGACGGGTGACCTTTCTCGTCGGTGTCGAATTTGTAAGCGAGGATGTAACCCTGCTCGTAAAGAATCTTAGTGATTTCCTGCTTAATTTTTGAGCCAGGAGCTTCAACCACCTTGTGGTTGGCTTTCACTGCGTTTCTAATTCTGGTCAGAAAGTCCGCAATAGGATCAGTCATAACGAATAGAAGTTAAAAATTAAAGTAATAAGTTAATTATTTGTCCCTCAGCGCCTTAAAGTCCTAACAGGCTTACCGCCGCCTCGGATGTCTCGTTGTTTTGCGCCTCATTCCCAGCGCCTTCGCGCCCTTCGCACGGGGGTTACGCCCGGGGTATAAAGCGCGCAAATATACGTATAATTTCTCAAAAAACCAAGCTAACGCCCTGTTTTCGGCGTTTTTAGGCCCCGGCCCCGGAATACGGACAATGTTAGCACGGATGCGTTGCTAACATAACCCGTACAAATCCCCGGTCGGCACTACAGCCGATGACCCTTCGGAAGAGAGCCGCCGCAATCGGCGATACCCCTCTCCGGCCCTTCGGTCGAGAAATTTGTAACCAAATGCCTAACCCCTCGATTTCCGCCCCGCCGCCGAGAAGTTACCGCTTGCGGCGGCACTTTCCTCGACATTGCGACGTAACTACTCGGGTTCTGCACCCATATAAGCCCCGATTCCTTCGGAAAGAGGGAACGGCAGGCAGCCCAGCGGCCGCACCATCGTCCCGGCATTTCACCGTCCGGTACAGGAACTGCTCCTGTCCAGCCTTTTCCCACGGGCATACGCCCTCAGTATCCAGACTCATTTCCGGGATTCTCCGCCGCCGCGCAGATCGGCACATCCGCACCTCCTGCGCCGGCCGCATCCCTGCGGCCCCGGCCTCGCATCCCGGCAGAAAAACGGATTTTCGGATACCGGGATTCCCGGCATCCGAAAATATTACCAGCTTGCTTTCTTCACGCCGGGAATCAGGCCCTTCGAAGCCATCTCGCGGAACTGGATACGGCTGATGCCGAACAGGCGGATGTAGCCTTTGGGACGGCCCGTGATCTTGCAGCGGTTGTGCTGGCGGATGGGATTCGAGTTGCGGGGCAGTTTCGACAGTGCGATCCATGCCTCCTCGTGATCCATCTCACCGCTCTTCACCTTGGCAGCAATCTCCTCGCGCTTGTGAGCATAGCGGTTTGCGAGTTTCACGCGTTTTACCTCGCGTGCCTTCATTGACTCTTTTGCCATAGCTTATTGATTCTTTTTAGCGTTTTTGAAAGGGAGGCCGAATTCGCGGAGCAGGGCATACGCCTCCTCGTCGGTCTTGGCCGTGGTAACGAACGTAATCTCCATACCGAAGATCTTGGTGATCTTGTCGATGTCGATCTCCGGGAAGATGATCTGCTCGGTGATGCCGAGGGTATAGTTGCCCTGGCCGTCGAACTTCTCGTTGATACCCTTGAAGTCGCGGATACGGGGGAGCGCCACGGCGATCAGGCGCTGGAGGAATTCGTACATCTTCGTATCGCGCAGCGTCACGCGCACGCCGATCGGCATGCCCTTGCGCAGCTTGAAGTTGGAGATGTCCTTGCGCGAACGCGTCTGCACGGCTTTCTGACCCGTGATCTGCGTCAGCTCGGCCTCGGCCACGTCGATGAGTTTCTTATCGGCGACAGCCTGTCCCATACCCTGGTTGATAACGATCTTCGTGAGCTTCGGGCACTGCATAACGCTCGAGTAACCGAACTCCTTCATAAGGGCAGCTACGATCTGCTCCTTATACTGTGTCTTGAGTGTAGGTACGTATGCCATTATTTGATCTCCTCCCCTGACTTTTTAGCGTAACGGACTAATTTACCTTTTGCATTGAGCCTGCGACCGACTTTGGTGGGTTTACCGCCTTTGGGGTCGAGCACCTGCAGGTTCGATACGTGGATCGGCGCTTCTTTCTCGACGATACCACCCTGGGGGTTCTGCGCATTGGGTTTGGTGGCCTTCTTGCAAAGGTTCACCCCCTCGACGATGGCACGCTGCTTTTCAGCTTCGACCTTCAGGACTTTGCCCTGCTGGCCCTTGTTGTCACCGGCGATGACCTGCACCATATCCCCTTTCTTAATATGTAATTTCACTGACATATCCGAAATTGTTTTTATGATTACAATACTTCGGGTGCGAGGGAGATAATCTTCATATACTGGTCGCGCAGCTCACGAGCTACGGGGCCAAATATACGAGTACCGCGCATTTCACCCTGGTTGTTAAGCAGCACCACGGCGTTGTCGTCGAAACGAATGTACGAACCGTTGGCACGTCTGATTTCCTTGGTCGTTCTTACGACGACTGCTTTCGACACGGCACCCTTCTTGACATCGCCCGAAGGAGTCGCGCTCTTGACAGCCACCACAATCTTATCGCCGATAGATGCGTAGCGGCGTTTGGTACCGCCCAGCACCCGGATGCAGAGAACTTCCTTTGCACCGCTGTTATCAGCTACTACGAGTCTACTTTCCTGCTGTATCATAATTACTTAGCTCTTTCAATAATTTGTACTAATCTCCAACGCTTCGTTTTGCTCAGCGGGCGGGTCTCCATGATACGGACGGTGTCGCCTTCCTTGCAGGTCTCGTCGAGTGACTCGGCGACGAACTTCGTCGTCTTGTTCACGAACTTGCCGTAGATCGGATGCTTCACCTTACGTGCTACTGCAACCACAATGGTTTTCTCCATCTTGTTGCTGACAACCACCCCAATACGCTCTTTTCTAAGATTTCTTTCCATAGCTATTCCTTATTAGGCGTTTTTTTGACGCAGGATTGTCAGCATACGAGCTATATCTCTGCGGTTTTTCTTAATGATAGAAGGGTTCTCGACGGGGGACACCGCGTGCTGCACCTTCAGCTTTGCAAGCTGAGCCTTCTCAGTCTCGATGCGCTCCTGCAGGTCTTTGATCGAAATATCCTTGATTTCTGCACTTTTCATCTTGTCGTCTCGTTAGATTGTGGTTTCGACGTAGTCACGCCTTACGATAAACTTGGTGGTAATGGGCAGTTTCTGGGCACCCAGGCGGAGCGCTTCCTGCGCCACTTCCAGGGGCACGCCCTCTGCCTCGAAGAGAATACGGCCGGGAGTAACGGGCGCCACGAACCCTTCGGGATTACCCTTACCCTTACCCATACGCACCTCGGCGGGCTTCTTCGTGATGGGTTTATCGGGGAAGATGCGGATCCAGAGCTGGCCTTCACGCTTCATGTAACGGGTGATGGCCTGACGCGCCGCCTCTATCTGACGACCTGTGATCCATGCGGATTCAAGTGCTTTGATTGCGAACGAACCGGTTGCAAGTTGGTTTCCTCTCTGAGCAATACCCTTCATGCGACCCTTCTGCATTCTCCTAAATTTGGTCTTTTTCGGCTGTAACATTGTTGTTTTGCTTTAAAAAGGTCCGACTTACTTATTATTGTTGTTGCGACGACGGTCACCGCCACGATCGCCGCGATCACGCCGGTCTCCGCGACGGTCGCCGCGACCACGACGGTCGCCGCGGTCGCCACGCTCACCGCGGTCGCCCGAGGGAGCCTGCGCCGATGCGCCTGCGATTTCGAACAGGTCGCGCTTGCCGTACACGATGCCCTGGCAGATCCAGACCTTCACACCCAGGATACCCACTTTGGTGAGCGCCTCGGTCAGGCAGAAATCCACGTCGGCACGGAACGTATGCAGCGGAATACGACCTTCCTTGATGGTTTCGCTGCGGGCCATTTCGGCGCCGCCTACACGGCCGGAAACCTGGATCTTGATACCCTCGGCACCCATGCGCATGGTCGATGCTACGGCCGTCTTCACGGCGCGGCGGAACGATACGCGGCCCTCCAGCTGGCGGGCGATGTTCTGGCCGACGATCACGGCATCCACCTCGGGGCGCTTCACCTCGAAGATGTTGATCTGGATCTCCTTGCCGGTGAGCTTCTTCAGCTCTTCCTTCAGTTTGTCGACCTCCTGGCCGCCCTTGCCGATGATGATACCCGGACGAGCGGTGGAAATGGTCACCGTGACCAGCTTCAGCGTACGCTCGATGATGATCTTCGAGATGCTTGCCTTGGCCAGACGGACATTCAGGTATTTGCGGATCTTGGCGTCCTCGACCAGCTTCTCTGAGAAGTCCTTGCCGCCGAACCAGTTGGAATCCCAACCGCGGATGATACCAAGACGATTTGCTATCGGATTAACTTTCTGTCCCATCTGATTACTTGTTTTCTACGGTTACCATTTTGTCAACTACGATCGTCACGTGGTTCGAACGCTTGCGGATTCGGTGAGCGCGGCCCTGGGGCGCAGCCTGAATACGCTTCAGCATGCGGCCGCCGTCAACGAACACCTCTTTCACACACAGTTTCGTATCTTCCAGGCGCTCGTTCTCGTTCTTGGCCTCCCAGTTGGCGATTGCCGACTTGAGAAGTTTCTCCATGCGGATCGACGCCTCCTTCTTCGAAAAACGAAGGATGCCCAATGCCTTGTTGATCTCCACGCCGCGGATGATGTCGGCCACCAGGCGCATCTTGCGGGGAGAGGTCGGGCAATCACGCAGAATAGCGATTGCCTTCTGCTTCTTTTCAGCCTTGATTTTCTCGGCTTTTATTGCTTTTCTTGCACCCATTTTCTACCTATTTTTTCTTGTTACCTGCGTGACCGCGGAAGTTACGGGTGGGGGCAAACTCACCGAGCTTGTGCCCTACCATGTTCTCTGTTACATACACCGGAATAAACTTGTTTCCGTTGTGGACAGCGATCGTCTGACCTACGAAATCAGGCGAGATCATACTTGCACGCGACCAAGTTTTGATGACCGACTTTTTGTTGCCTTCCGCCTGGGCGACTACTTTCGCTTCGAGCTTGGGGTCGATAAACGGTCCTTTTTTTAATGAACGGCTCATTATGTACTCTTATTTAATTATTTTTTCTTCTTGGAAATAATAAACTTCGAGGTCGTCTTCTTCGGGTTGCGAGTCTTGTAACCCTTAGCCAGCAGACCCTTGCGCGAACGGGGGTGACCACCGGATGCACGGC
>OIAF01000756.1_pt1 | contig 9054 bp, 9 predicted proteins | sample 1580751 | NCBI WGS metagenome assembly OIAF01 (sample SAMEA3882511, study PRJEB24775) | human gut metagenome | biome: human-associated habitat; feature: intestine environment; material: feces | place: Netherlands | collected 2009/2010
TATTTCCAGATATTCATGTCAGACAAGATAGACATGGTTATTTCAGTTGCGTTGCTTCCGGTAGCACCGCTATCGGCTCCGATGTTGGTAGCAAAAAAGTATGTATTATCTGCAGTTTCAAGTAAGCCCACAAACCATCCATTCACATCCTGACCATCCACACGGCCGGTTCCGGTCTTTCCGTAGAATGTTCCGGCATCGGAAGCGGAAAGGCAGATGGCATCTTTTACCGCATTGATGTTTTCAGGGGCAAAGCCGAAGCTGTTATTCTGCAGCCTGGTTAAAAGTTCGACCTGTTCTACTGGCGAAATCTCCAAGGATGATTCCATCCAATAGGTGGAGAAATCTCCACTCATATTTTCATTTCCATACCCAATTTCTTGAATATAGCTGTAAATGTTAGAGGCTCCAAGCTGTTCATCCACGGATTGGAAATACCAGTTAACAGAGGAGTTCATTGCAGACTGTAAGGTCTGATTTGCATTCCATGCTTCAAATGGATAGGTTTCTCCACTCCATGCTATCAAGGAGTCATCTGGTGTAATGATGCCCTCTTCCAATCCGAACAAGGCATCATATATTTTGTAGGTGGAGTTTGGTGCAACTCGCAGGGTAGCATGCTCCATGTCGTGTATACTCCATGCATCATTTTCCAAATCATATAAAACAAAACTGCCTTCATATTTGCCAAAGTATGTAGAAAGGTCTACATAGGATATATTTTCTGATGAAGAATCCCATTGATAGTGGCTTCCATCTGCTGCGTATGTAGAAATAAAAGGTGCGAATCCCATGAGAAGAACAGCAGTCAGTATGAATGCAGTCATGCCTTTTACTCTTTTTATAAATGTTGGCTTCTCATAAGAGGCAATGTTGATAATTCTCCTCTTCATCTGCTTCATGTTTCCACCAAGACCGGCGGCAAACGGAAATGGAGTAAGTGAAATCTTTTCCGCAAAATTGATCAGTGTATTACCATAATCTGCATAATCATCCTCCTCAAGCATCTTTAAAACAGAGGTGTCACAGGCAACCTCTCTGTCATTACGCATTTCTTTCAGTGCGTACCAGACAAGAGGATTGAACCAATATATTACTCCGGCAAGGTTCATCAGATAACTGGCAACAGCATCTTTGTGATTATAGTGCTGCAGTTCGTGCAACAGCATGTACCGCATATCGGATTCGTTGTAATCAGAGATCAGATGAATCGGCAGATAAATACACGGTTTCAAAAGTCCCACAATAATCGGGGATTTTAAAAATGCGGTACTGTAAACGGGAATACTTCTGTGAATTCCCATTTCCTCCATACATCGATGATATAGTCTGCGGACTTCCGGGTTCTGAAGGGGAAGTGCAGATTTCTCCAAAGTGCGTAGACGGAGAGAGGATTTGATTACCAATATAATCATTGCAAAAATGCCTACAATCCATATTCCTAATAATATGTATCCGGCAATGGATGGTGTTTCACTATTTACAGAAAGTGAGAAATCATTCATCCAGTCTGTATTTCCGGTCGGATTAATTCCCACAGCTTCTCCCATAGCGGTTGCGGTGCCGGAAGCAGGAGAGCATCTTAAGCTACCGAGCCACGAGAAGATTTGCGGAAATCCGATTAGACGGAACGGTATAAAGGGAACTGCCAGCAACCCAAGAAGCAGAAACCACAGATTATACTGCATCCGGCTGGACAGGTTGTTTTTGAATATCTGCTTGGCTATCAAAAGAATTCCGATGATACCGCTGATAAACACATTGCATATTAAAAAGCGTATCATAAAATTAGCCACGTTAATTGCCTCCTTTTTGGTGCCTCTTGGAAAGAAGGGAGCGGAGAGTATCTATTTCTGTTTCAGACAGTCTGTCATTTTCTATATATGCAGACAGCATGGCAGTGATGTCTCCATCGTAGTATCGTTCTAGAAAAGAGTTACTTTCCTGACCGATGTATTCACTTTCTTTCACAACTGGAGTGTAAACAAACACCCGACTTTGTTTTTCATAAGTCAGAACGCCCTTGTTCACTAGACGTTTAATTAGAGTTTGTATTGTTTTTGGACTCCAGTTCGTAGTCTGTAATAATTTATCAGTTATTTCATTGGTGCTGATCGGCGCATGTTTCCATACGATTTTCATAACTTCAAATTCAGCTTCAGAAATCTGTGGTAAATCGCTCATTTCAAATCCCTCCTTAAATCTTACGGCTGTAATAAAAATATTATAGATGTTATTTGTGTAGTTGTCAATTTAAGAGAAAATAGATTGACTTGAAATCTTACTTATGTAATAATTCAAATATTACATAAGTAAGAATTTAAAAAAGGAGTGGAATCAGGATGATTGAAATTGTAAATAAAGTGCTTTGAAAATAAGAAAACCAATAGAGTCACAAGGAGTCTATTGGCATTCTTACAGAGTTGGATGGTCTTGCTTGTGCAGCAGATCAAGCAGATAACGAACCATAGGCAATAAATCCGCAGCCTCCTGTTCCGTGCAGTCATTCAGCAGGGTCAGGAGTTTTTGGAGATTTGGCTGTTGGTTTGCGTTGGCTGGGTAGAAAATCTTATCGGCGGGTATCTTCAGATATGTAATCAAAGGATACAGCTTATCATATTTGGGGTTACCACGTCCGGCTTCAATATTTAGTATGGTGCGGGTATCCATATTAAGAGTTTCAGCCAGCTTTTCTTGTGAAAGTCCGAGTTCGGTACGGGCTTCACGCACTGCAATGGCAAGAATTTGTTTTATGTCATGCATTATAATTCACCTCGATAGTAGTTTACAATACCTATTAAAACGAGTGAATTGCAATAGAATACAGTGTAGATATGGAGTGTAATACATGGATGTAAAGTATGTGAAAATACATAGAAAAAGAATAGTGAAAAGTTTTGAGATAGCAGCATATTACACACTAAGGTGTATCGCAAAGAAGTATAAAACTTCAACGCGATACACCTTTTTTGTGGGGAAATCAGAGCGTTGTAAAGTCTTTTTCCGGTTTGCGGTTTGTGGTCTGTTCCTGTCCCGGAGTCCGGTCAAGATACTGGTTCAGATTATCCAGTTTTCGGTTGAGAGCCTGTATGTCTTTTTCAGCAGATTTATAGGTTTTCTGCAAGGCTTCTTTCTTGGCATACAGAGCATTGTAATCATTACGAAACTTATCAATATCAAAATGTTTTAAGCTGATTCCAAAGCGTTTCAGCATATTTTCTGCACCGTCATGGAGCAGGAGTTCTGTTTCATGGTGGCGGAGATAAGCGTCAGGGTCTTTCGATTTCCGGTAACGGATGTGATAGATATGATTGCTCTGATATTGTTCAGCGTATTTCAATATCTGTCCTAAATCCTTTAGCTGACGTTCTGTTTCCACAAGACTGTTCCGTGCGGTTTTTGCAAGAACAGACTTACTTTCAATCTGTTTTTCAAGCTCGATGATAGAACCTGCTTTACTGTAACTGCTGGCAGCGATTTTGAGATTTTCAATCGCTGCCCAATGCTGCAGACCGGGGCTTTGCGTGAACTTTTCTTCCGAGGTGTCAATGAGCGTTCGGGAAGAATAATCCTTGATAAGAGGTTTTTTTCGGGCAGGGAATGGGACACGTTTTTGTGTCTGTGCTAAAGCCTTTGTTTCTACCCGTTCCTTAATCCGTTCTTTGGTGTATTCTGCACCCAAAGACTTTAAGCTGCCACGGACAAAATGCTCCCGGTCAAGGGGGCGGAAGGAAATGTACTTTAAGGCGTTTTCTCCAATGGTTTCGCCTTTGATTTCATAACCTTTTGCCCGTATCAGCTCCATGCACTGTTCATATGTATCAGCGTTTTGAATTGCTTCATCAATGTCCTGCTTGAGCTTGATTTTCCACGAGGTGCCATTTCTGCCGGATGTCCATTCTTTATAACTTTTACCACGCTGGTTTGTGGGAGAAATGACGGATAACTGATGCTTGGAACACAGCTCATCATTCAGGCGGCGAATGTGGTAGTAGGTCTGTTTACAGTCATGATATTTTTCGTGATTCACATTATCTGCGGCACAGAAAATGATGTGGTTGTGAACGTGACCTTTATCAATATGAGTGGAAACGATATAAGAAAATTTCCCCTCTAACAGCTTGTCGGCAAGCTCCACACCGATCTGATGTGCTTCCTTATAAGATACCTCTCCCGGAGCGAAAGCCTGTATCAGATGAAAGGCTTTGTTGGGGTCTGCCTGATTTGTTTTTGACAGAGCAAATTTGAAGTCAAAGGCAGCGGTTTCAGGACTGCATCCGAAGGAAGAAATGAGACTACTTTCATCTGTTTTTTGGGAATTACAGATATAGTTTACTGCCTTATGGACGGTTGCCTGGATAGCATGGATTTTTGTGATTGCCATACCTGTTTCATCAGCTCCTTTACTTCGTTTACATCGGCTTTATAGACATTGCCAGTAGCATTCATCCGCTTGGCAATCTGGTTCAGATTATTGCCGATACGGGCGAGCGTGGTGTTGTATTCCCGCAGGTGTTCGTAGTTTACATCGTAGACATAGCCATACAAAATCAGATGCCGAATAAATGCGGATTTGCTCTTCATGCCGGAGGCTTTCCATTTCTGATCTAAGATGTATTGCTCGTCATCGCTGAGATAGATTTTAAGTTCATTTTGTCTTTCTCGGTTTGCCATTGCAGTATCAGTCCTTTCCTTATTTGTATAAAAGATTTTCAAATATGCCGTAGCCGGCGGTTGTTTTTTGCTTTTAGGGGGACAGGGGGATATGCCCCATGCAAGCCAATTTCTGCAAGTTTTCACTTGGTAGAAATTTGCGGAAATGGTGCCTGTGAGGGAACACAGGCAGTGCTTGCTATTCTTCTGCAAATTACCCGTAGGGAATTTGCGTGTTGCGTGAGTATAGGCGAGCGGTTTGCAACACAGTAGGGCGTTACCGCCCTTGTTATGGATAGCGTTGATAATTCGACTTTGCAGTTGGGCAGAAGCAATAAAAAAACTGCCACGGTTCATAAGGGCATTGATTGCCCGTAAAAACTCCATAGCAGTTTGTGTGACTTTTTATGATTTTTGATTCTATCCATAATGATTTTATCAATGGGAAAGGGGAAAGTCAATGGCTGGAGAGAGATAAAAGATTTACAGAGAAATTTAGGGGAATAAGCAAAGATACTGCATATTCTGCATTTAAAATTAGAATTGGAAAACCAGAAGAGAGGGGGTGAAGCATGAATACCGTACATCGTAGAACGGAAATAATCAATATTCTTATTATCAGACGACATACAACAGCGAATGAATTGGCACAGGAATTTGGCGTTTCCATTCGCACGATACAGTATGATATTCAGGCTTTAACTCCGGTTTATCCGATTTATACAAAACAGGGAGAGAACGGAGGAATTTTTATAAGAGAGGATTACAAGCCTTATGCCAATTCGCTGACACCTATGGAAGTAGCTGCCTTGCATGAATTATATGATTGGACGGAGGGCATACATAAAAAAGTTTTATTTCAAGTCCTAAGAAAATATGGACCGGATAAATTACAACTTTGATCTTGTCATTCTGATAAAGCACATAATTTTTACAGAACCGTTCATAGCAGACGGAAGTGTGCTTATGTGCTTTTTAGGCTGACAATTTCAGCTTTGATTTTATCCAAAATGCAGACGATGTCTGCGATTGTACCTTGACAATTTCATAAACCAATGCGTACAGGACGTGTGGAATATGTGGAGCCGCTTTGAGGATACGCCATAAGACACCTGCTTTTGCCTTTGGCAGAGGTGGATACGAAGGAATATTGAAAGCAGATATTGAAGTTAAGGTGTGGAGCGAGAAATATCCGGCATAAATGTGTAGCAGTTACACGGAGGCGTTGATACATATTTTTGATAATGATACTTCCGGCTTAGTCCGGTCAGATAAGATGACGGTGCGATACCGATGTGGGTAGTGTAATGAGCTGCTACCTGTACGGATTTTTTAATATCTTCCAATAAAAGCATATTTGTTTGTTAAGTATGTTTTTATTGGCAGATATGCCATAACCATAGCAAGAGAAAAAGAACACACTTTGAAAAGGTAGGTGGAAGAATGCAGGCAAAAGTGAACACAAAAAATTTTATAAGGTATGACGAGGGTGCGGAGAGGTATTCTATGAGTAAACACAGCTTTATGAAATTGGCACAGGATGCTCGTGCTGTTTATAAAATTAACCGTATCACATTGGTAAACGTGAAGATTTTTGAGGAGTATTTGGAATCTTTTCGGGCGTAGACATGATAAGAAAGAGGAAAACGAATTATTGTATATCAAAAAGTATTTGACTTTTTGATATACAAGTAGTAAAATGAAGTCAGGTTATGAAAGGCAGGTGTTGACGGATGGCAAGAATGGGTAGACCTAAGTTAGAAAATCCGAGAAGTGAAGGTGTATTCATCCGTCTTACAAAAGATGAGCATACAGATATAACAGAGTATGCCAGCTCTCATGATCTGACCATAACACAGACGCTTGTTCAAGGATTTAGAAAGCTGCAAGAGCAGGATAATACCGAGAATGAGTAATGGCATTTGTGACCTCTTTCTTATATTGAGAGGAAGGTGGTACATAATGTCAATGTCGAGAAAAGATTCAAAAGGCAGAGTATTAAGGAAAGGCGAAAGTCAGAGGAAAAACGACGGAAGGTATATCTACCAGTACACCGATTCGACAGGTAAAAGGCGGGTCGTTTATTCAAATGACCTGTTGGAGTTAAGGGAAAAGGAAAAAGAACTTGTTCGCAATCAGTTGGACGGTCTTGAAAGCTATTGCAGTGGAAAGACAACTTTGAACTATGCATTTGACAGGTATATTTCAACGAAGTATGATTTGAAAGAACACACACGGGTAAATTATAAGTATATGTATAACCGTTTTGTCAGAGATACTTTTGGAAAAAGAATCATCAATGATATAAAGTATTCTGATGTGAAATTCTTTTATTGTTCGTTGATGAACATATTGGGGTTACAGGCGAATACATTGGATAATATTCATACGATTCTGCACCCAACCTTTCAGATGGCAGTTAGGGACAATGTGATACGCAATAATCCGGCAAGCGGTGTAATGGCAGAAATCAAAAAGGCGAATGGAAAGAATAAGGGCATAAGACACGCACTTACATTGGAACAGCAGAGAGCATTTTTGAACTATGTATCGAACAGTCCTGTGTATTGCCATTGGTTGCCACTGTTTACAGCACTTTTTGGAACGGGATGTCGCATAGGAGATGATGATGATAAAATAAGACTAAATCAACGGAAACCCAGTAAATACAAGGGGTTGAGGCGATTTGGTCCTGAAAAAAACTTGCAACGAATCAACAAATTTATGAAGGAAAGGCCTATCTTTTATAAAAACCTTATTCAGATGAAAGAAAATTTCCGCTTTTATCTGAGATGCTTTTACTGTATCACGAAAGTGGTGATATTACAATTTAATAGTGAAAACAGGACCGAATTAGCTCGTAATGGATGAAAATCTGTTTAGCTGATTCGGTCATTTTTATTGATTGAAAGGTGATGAAAAAATGGCTAGAATTATTTCTATTGTAAACCAAAAAGGGGGAACTGGAAAGTCCGCATGTACAGCTAATTTAGCTGTAGGATTAGCACAAAAGAATAAGAAAGTGTTAATCGTTGATGCCGATCCACAGTCTGATGTATCCGCAGGATTTGGATATCGTGATTGTGATGACAGTAATGAAACACTTACAGCTCTTATGGATGCAGTAATGAAAGATGAAGATATTCCTTCCGACTGTTATATCAGACATCAGGCAGAGGGGATAGACATTATCTGTTCTAACATTGGACTGGCAGGTACGGAAGTACAGTTGGTAAATGCAATGAGCAGGGAATATGTATTGAAACAGATTTTATATGGTATCAAGGATCAATATGATGCAGTCATCATAGATTGTATGCCATCATTGGGAATGATTACGATCAATGCGCTGGCTGCATCGGATGAAGTCCTCATTCCGGTTGAAGCGTCCTACCTACCAATCAAAGGATTGCAACAACTGTTAAAAACAATCGGTAAGGTTCGTAAGCAGATTAATCCGAAGTTGCAAGTCGGTGGGATTCTGTTCACGATGGTCGATGCGCATACAAATGATGCCAGAAATAATATGGAACTTCTCAGAAATGTATATGGAAGTCAAATTCATATCTTTGATAATTATATTCCATTTTCTGTAAGAATGAAGGAAGCAGTCAGAGAAGGACAGAGTATTTTCTCTTATGATCCGAAAGGCAAAGCTACAGAAGCTTATCGGGGAGTGACGGAGGAGGTGCTGAAAGATGCCATCTAAAAAAAGAGAAACTCCCATTTCCTTACAGCCACTTGATGTGTTGTTTGGAACAAACGAAGAAACAAACAATGGAATTTGTGAGATAGCAATAGGAAGCCTTCATCCATTTCCAAATCACCCGTTTCAAGTAAAAGATGATAAGAAAATGGAAGAATTATCAGAAAGCATTACACAATATGGCGTGTTGGTTCCTGGTATTGTGCGGTTGAGAGGGTCCGGTGGTTATGAGCTGGTAGCTGGTCATAGGCGAAAACGAGCATGTGAACTTGCAGGATTAGAGAAAATGCCTGTTATCATCAAAGATCTTACAGATGATGAAGCGACGGTGATCATGGTAGATTCCAACATTCAACGAGAAGAGCTGCTGATCAGCGAAAAGGCATTTGCTTATAAAATGAAATATGAGGCGTTAAAGCGTCAGGGGAAACGGTCTGATTTAACTTCTTGCCAAGTTGGCAAGAAGTTGGCGGCGGAAGAAGTCAGTCAGAATACAGGAGATAGTTCCAGACAGATTCTTCGATATATTCATCTGACAGAGTTAATCACAGAGCTTTTAGAACTGGCAGACGAGAAGAAGCTTCCCTTTAATACAGCTGTTGAAGTTTCATATTTGAGAAGTGAAGAACAACAGATATTGCTTCAGTATATGAGTAATCACAATATGGTACCGTCCATGAAGCAGGCAAAGGAAT
>OIAF01000757.1_pt1 | contig 9053 bp, 9 predicted proteins | sample 1580751 | NCBI WGS metagenome assembly OIAF01 (sample SAMEA3882511, study PRJEB24775) | human gut metagenome | biome: human-associated habitat; feature: intestine environment; material: feces | place: Netherlands | collected 2009/2010
AAGTCTGGACTACGGACTTGATTTTTATGCGCCGCAGACAACCCTTCTTCCAGATGGAAGAAGAGTGATGATCGCCTGGATGAAATCCTGGGATAGCTGTGTGATCAAGGAAAAGCAGAGATGGCAGGGAATGATGACTCTTCCGAGAGAGCTGGAATATCGTGACGGAAAGATCTGGCAGAAGCCGGTCCGAGAAATTGAGAATTATCGGAAAAACCGTTGCTGTTATGAGAATGTAAAAGTGGGTGAGAGCTTAAGCCTTGAAGGCGTCCGTGGCCGAATGATCGATCTGACTGTGGAACTGCAGAACGCAGATGGCATCATGGATGGAAGCAGGAACTCCGGAAATCCAAATCAGGAAGCATTGGATGTGTACAATGAGTTCCGGATCGAGCTTGCACGCAATGAAGAATATACAACGGTCTTTACCTATGATCGAAAAAGACAGATACTGGAAATCGACAGAACCTGGAGCGGGGTGCAGCGTGATGTTGTATGTACAAGAAAGCTCCAGATCACAGATGACAGACAAAATCTGAAGCTGCGTTTTATCCTGGATCGAAGCTCCATAGAGCTTTTTATCAATGATGGAAGCAAAACTGCGACTACCGTGATCCCAACACCAGTGGAAGCAGATGAGATCCTGTTCCACAGTGACGGAAATGCTGTGATCCAGGTTGAGAAATATGATATTGTGTTGTAGAAGCCTCTCAAATATTGACAATTTCTCTATTTTTGTATAACATAGGGGAAGTTGCTTACGCCGGATCAGGAGTTATTCGTATCTCCTGATCCGGCATATATTTACAGGAGAGGAACACAGGAATGTTTTATCAGTTAAAAATCACAAGAAAAGGAACGAAACCGCCGGTATGGAGACGCTGTACTGTTGCGGCTGACGTTACATTTGCAAATATGGCAGCCATGCTTGAAAAACTGGTTCAGTATCCGGCAGGCAGCCTATATGAGATTGAATTTTTTCAGAAAAAAGTACAGATCCGTGAGAACGGTGACGGAGAAGCGAAGAATAATTTCACATTATTAAATGCAGGCGAGACAGAGACTGTAGAGCTTATGGATTCCGAGAAATGGTTTACCTTCCGTCAGTATGGTGCGGATAAGGAAGCTCCGGAATACAGAGTTGATATTGAGAAGAAAGACGAGGGAACAGCAGAAGCTCCTTCTATTATAAAAGAAGTAAAGGGTGAGGATGATCCGTACTGGACAGAGGCACCGGAGCTGGGATGCACTGCAGCAGTTGAAACTGAGGCTGAAACAGCCAAAGCATCGGAAGACATTGCTGCAACAGTAGCGGCAGTAGAGGCAGCAGCCAGAGCTGCAAAAGCAGATGAGGCAGCCACAGGCAGCAGAAGAAATCCTACAGTAAAAGATTTCCTCATGTCCTATCGTAAAGAAGACCTTCTCAGCATTGCAGGTGAGCTTGGACTTCACTGCAAGGGAATGGATCAGGAAGAGATCGCCGCAAAGGTTGCCGCAGAGGTTCTTAAACCGGAGGTTATGAAAGCAAGCTTCCTCGTAGCAGACGATCAGGAGGTACTGGCTTTTGAGGCGGCTATTCAGAGAAAATGCTTCCATGTTACAGAGGATGAGTGGAATACATTAGAATGGCTGAACGATATGGGCTACCTTGTTTCCTACAGTGATGATTACGCAGAAGTTCCGGCAGAGGTTGTAGCTGTTTACGATCAGATCAATACACCGGAGTTCCAGACACTTCGCAGCCAGGTAAACTGGCTGAAGGATTGCCTTATTATGGTAAGCTATCTGTATGTATCTGCACCGGCAAAGACCGTATATGAGATGTTTAAGCAGAGAAAAGGCTTTGACATCGGATATGACAGCTTCATCGAGCTGTATCATACCATTCCGGAGAAGGCCTGTATCTGTGAGCTTGCGGAGGATCAGCTGATTCTGAAATCCGCACTGGTCAATAACATCTACAAGGATATCGAGAGACGTCAGGGTGGACGGAAATTCTATATTCCGTCTGTAGATGAGATCCTGGATTATTCCGAAAACGGGTATCCAACAAAATCTGCTTCTTACCAGAGACTGGGCAGATTCCTGCTGGATGAGATGAAGGTTTCCGATGCAGTGAAGGATCAGGTACTGTTCTTTATTTACAAAGAATGCTCCATGGATGGCAGAATGTCAGCAATCATGGAAAACCTGAACCAGAAGGGGATCCAGTTTAACGATGAGCAACTTGAGAAATTTACAAAGCTGATCATGGAGGCAAACAATAACACAAGAATGCTGGAATTCCGCGGTTACACACCGAATGAGATCTCAGGAGCAGTATGGCCGTTTGCCACAGGCAAGCCGCACACTGCAATGCCGAACAGCTTTGTGCCGACAGCAATGCCGATGCAGCCGGCATCTGCAAGAAAAATCTATCCCAACGATCCGTGTCCGTGCGGAAGCGGTAAGAAATATAAGAAGTGTTGCGGAAGAAGATAATTCTGCAGAAAATTTACCGTAATTCCGGAGCTGAAAGTTCCCATAGATCGTTGTGGAGCGACTGCGCTCATGAGTGAGCAGCGAACGCGGATGATCTGGTCCGAATTATCGTTTGATGCAGTATCTCCGGAAATACCATACAAATTAATATAAGACAGTTCGTTTGTACCATCCTGTCTATAAATAAAACCAGGGCTGAAGAAGATGTGAGAATCAGGGCAGACTCGTGGCGGGTCTGCCCTTTTTTTACTTTAACTGGATCAAGGCCGGGAATCCCGGCTTTTTTTATTTATGGAAATATCCGGGTGGTGTGACAGATCCAGAAGGAGGAAAAATTTATGTATCAGTTAAAAACAGAAGCAGATTTCGATTCGGCACACTTTCTGTCCGGTTACACCGGCAAATGTTCCAACATCCATGGCCATCGCTGGCATGTGGAGATTGAGATCGAAAGCCGGAAGCTGGAGAAAAACGGCCAGGAGCGAGGGATGCTGGTAGACTTCGGAGATCTGAAAAAGGATCTTCGGGAGCTGGCAGATTCCATGGATCACACGCTGATCTATGAAGAAAATACATTACGTCCGAAAACGCTGGAAGCACTGGATGAGGAAGGCTTTCATCTGGTGAAGGTTCCCTTTCGCCCTACAGCAGAGAATTTTTCAGAGTATTTTTTCAGAAAAATGGAAGAAAAGGGCTATCCTGTAAAAAGAGCTGTTGTTTACGAAACACCAAATAACTGTGCAGCTTACCGGAAAACGGAAGAAGAAACGGAGGCGGTATGGCTATGAGTACCTATCAGGTTGTAGAGAAATTTGTCAGCATCAACGGAGAGGGCAGACGGGCAGGAGAGCTTGCCGCTTTTATCCGGTTTAAGGGCTGCAATCTTCAGTGCAGCTATTGTGATACCAGCTGGGCAAATGAGCCGGGATGTGAGAGTGAAAGGCTGACAAAAGAAGAGATTCTTTCCTGGATCCGCGAGGCAGGTGTAAAAAATGTGACACTTACAGGCGGGGAACCACTTTTGCGGAAAGGGATGGAGGAGCTGATCGAGGCAATCCTGGAGGATCCATCCCAGCGGGTGGAGATTGAGACCAATGGAAGCGTAGATCTGAAGCCTTATCATATATTAAAAAAACGTCCGTCCTTTACCATGGATTATAAAGCACCGGACAGCGGCATGGAAAAAGAGATGCTCCTTTCCAATCTGGAGCTTCTGGGCAGTGAGGATACGCTGAAATTCGTGGTCAGTAGCCGCAGAGATATGGAAAAAGCCCTGGAAATCCTGGAAAAGTACAGGCTGGTCGGAAAAACGGCAGTTTATTTCAGCCCTGTATTTGGCAGGATCCAGCCGGTGGAGATCGTGGATTTCCTTATGGAAAAAAAGCTCAACGATGTAAAGCTTCAGATCCAGCTTCATAAGGTGATCTGGGACCCGCAGAAACGGGGAGTATGACAGGAAAACATATCACAATATAACAAGAAATACCGCAGAAAAGGAGAACGCTATGAAAGCACTTGTACTTGCAAGCGGCGGTGTGGATTCCACCACCTGCCTGGGGCTTGCCGTAAACAAATATGGAAAAGAGAATGTAATTGCATTAACAGTAGCTTATGGACAGAAGCACACAAAAGAAATCGAGGCTGCCAGAAAAACAGCAGAATATTACGGAGTGGAGCATCTTTATCTGGATCTGGAGCCGATCTTCCGGTACAGTGACTGTTCGCTTCTGAAGCATTCAGACAGAGAGATCCCGCACGAAAGCTATGCAGAGCAGCTGAAGGAAACCGATGGCTCACCGGTTTCAACCTATGTGCCGTTCCGGAACGGATTGTTTCTTTCCTCGGCAGCAAGTATTGCGCTGTCAAAAAACTGCAGCGTGATCTATTACGGAGCACATGCGGATGATGCAGCCGGAAATGCATATCCGGACTGCAGCAGTGCGTTTCACAATGCGATCAACGAGGCGATCTATCAGGGAAGCGGCGGCCAGCTGAAGGTTGAGGCGCCTTTTGTCAGCTGCACAAAGGCAGAGGTCGTAAAAACCGGCCTGGAGCTGAATGTTCCTTATGAACTGACCTGGAGCTGTTACGAAGGCGGCGAAAAGCCCTGCGGTGTGTGTGGAACCTGTATTGACAGAGCAGAGGCATTCCGGCTCAATGGAGTGAAGGACCCGGCACTTGACAGATAGATTGGATCATAAATATCCGTTTGACCATAGAAAGGAAAAAATATGAGCAGAGAAAACCTGGAAAAAGAAGGGATCACCCTTCTCGGAAATCAGAAAGTAAAATATCCGGACAATTATGCTCCGGAGGTACTGGAAACATTTTTGAACAAGCACCCGGACAACGATTACTTTGTAAAATTTAACTGCCCGGAATTTACAAGCCTTTGTCCCATTACCGGACAGCCGGATTTCGCGACGATCACGATATCCTACGTACCCGGTGAAAAAATGGTGGAGAGCAAATCTCTGAAGCTGTATCTTTTCAGCTTCCGCAATCACGGAGATTTTCATGAGGATTGCGTGAACATCATTATGAAGGATCTGATCCGTCTCATGGATCCGAAATACATTGAGGTCTGGGGAAAATTTACGCCGAGAGGCGGCATTTCCATTGATCCATACTGCAATTACGGAAAAGCCGGAACCAGATGGGAGGAGATTGCCTGGAAACGCCTTGCAGAGCATGACATGTACCCGGAAAAGATCGATAACCGGTAGAAAAACTAAAAGTCCCTGTTTTCACTGCGAAAAGCAATGAAAGCAGGGGCTTTTTGTTTAGGTGCCTGACAGCGCAGGTTTATCTTTATGACAGCCGGATGCACTCCGATTCTGTGCCAAACAGATCAGCGATCACATCGTGCACGGTTTCGATCTTATCTGCCATATAGGCCTTTGCTCCGCAGAACAGCAGGCCGTTTTCCACGTCGCCCTTTACGGCGGCGATCAGCTTGTCTGTAATGCAGTAAGGGATCTCGCCGGGGGAACATTTGGCAAGGCAGCGGTGGCAGGGACTGTGCGGGATTTTTTCACCGGCCATGACGTGCTGCATGAAGGGATTCATAATGGCACGTCCCGGCATACCTACCGGACTTTTTACAATGGCAATGTCGTCCTTTGCGGCGTGGATCAGGGATTCTTTCAGCCGGATGTCTGCGTCACATTCTTCCGTTGGGATAAAACGGGTGGCAACCTGAACGCCGTCCACACCAAGATCAAGGACATGCTTTACATCCTCGTGCGTGGCGATGCCGCCGGCAGCTACTACAGGGATTTCCGTGCCGAATTTTGCGGCATAGCTTTTTACAGTCTGGACGATCTTTCGGATCTCATTGTCGTAGGCTTCCGGTGTATAGGAATCCAGCTCTTCCTTGTGGAAGCCCAGATGACCGCCTGCCTGGGGACCTTCGATCACCACAAGGTCTGCAGTGCGCTTGTACTTTCTTTCCCAGTATTTCAGGATAACCTTTGCAGATTTGTCCGTTGAGACGATGGGGGCGATCTTTGTTTTGCTTCCGCTGACAAGAGCAGGGAGCTCTGTAGGAAGTCCTGCACCGGAGATGATCAGGTCAGCGCCGGCATGGACAGCGGCTTTTACATGAGATGCGTACTCCTTCAGTGCAACCATGATGTTGTAGCCGATGATACCGTCAGGAGAAATCCTGCGTGCTTTTTTCATCTCGGACAGGATAGCCCGCTGGTTGGCTTCTTCGGTATTCCGGTCGAAATCCTTTTCCCGGTAGCCGATCTGAGCGGTGGAAATGATTCCAATCCCGCCTTCCTTTGCAACGGTGCCTGCCAGACGGCCAAGGCTGATGCCAACGCCCATTCCACCCTGGATCAGGGGAAATTTCGTAAGTTTATCACCGATTTTAAAATTCTTCATAATGATCAGATCCTCACATTCATTTGCTTTCGTTAAATAATTTTAGTATAAAATAGTTTTATTATCAAAGTATATCATAACAGGGGAATTTGTCAATGTAAATGTAGGTGAATCAGGGAAGTCCCCTGCTTCAATTGCGAACATCCGTCGGACCAGATTTTGTTAAAATCCACTTTGTTGACAGAACAGAAAATATCAGGCAAATTCACAGTGATATCAGCTTTACAGAAAACTGTAAAGTGAATTAGAGGAAAAGGGAGGAACAGGTATGCGAAAAAAGACGAGTACCATCATGGCCTGGCTGCTTGCGGCGTCTGTGACAGTCACATCTCTGTCAGCGGGAACAGTGACGGCCTATGCACAGGAGGAAATGCCGCTGGCGGAAGCCGGAACCGTGACAGAGAGTGCGGAAGAGTTTGGCGACAGCAGTGACAGCATTGCAAATATTGCGGAAGAGGGCAATATTGAAGCTAAAGAAAAGGGTGAGCTGACAGCATTATGCTGTGTAGTTTCACCCTTTTTATGTGTGATGAAATTTTTAAACTGTAAAGCAGTAGGCTGTGTCCGGAATCCCTCTGGCAAAATCAGAATTTAAACAGATTCAGACCGATCTCCTGACTGAACTCACGGCCGATCTCTCCGTCGATCACCTGGATCTGGATCTCGGCAGTAGCGCTGATGATGGCACGGTTCAGATGACCGCCGTGTACATGGCCTTCCTCGTCACCGGCTGCGATATGGAGATGAAGATAAACGTCACCGTCTTTGCGGGTAACGGTACCGGTAAGTGATACGATCTCAAACGCTCCCTGGAACTGAATAGAGTGGTATTCCTTTGTCACTGTGTTGTATACACCTGCAGTGAAATCATTGATGGCGCCAAGGCCTGTGACCTGTGCAAGGCGGATATTCTCTTTTTTTGCAACCTTGCCGATCTCCTCCAGGATCTCTTCCTTCGGATCAAGACGAAGATAGATCGTGTTTCCAAAACGTCTGTATTCCATGATAAAAACCTCCCTTTGTGTGATATTTGCCATAAACAGAGGCGGATGTTTTTATCCGCTTGTCAATAAGTATAATACATTTTATTTTTTTACGGAAGGCCAGGGAAAGAGAATGCCGGAGTCTCATGTCTGTGCGAGAGATTTTTTTGACGTCTGCTCTTAGCATTGGAGGCAGGCGGGGATACGTTTGAGGTTTCGTTAGGGGGGATGTGGTCGAGGGACGCCAGAGGAAGGTGGCATTGCTCGGTGGATGCAGTCGGGGATGCTTTTGAGGTTTTGTGAGAAGGATGGAGAGGGACGCCAGAGGAAGGTGGCATCGCTCCGGGAGTGGATGCAGTCGGGGATGTTTTTGAGGTTTTGAGAGGTGGATGTGGTTGAGGAACGCCAGAGGAAGGTGGCATCGCACCGGGCAGGGACTCCGTCGGGGGGATACTACTAGGGCTCCGTGAGACGGCTAAAAGCATTGCGGCAGGGCCAGAACTCGCCTCCGGCTCAGACAGCAGACCCTGCCGCAATAACGCCGTCTCCCGCAGCCCAAGTAGTAATCACCCCTCCTCCGCAGCAGCCCGGCCCGATGCCACCTTCCTCTGGCTGACGCTTCCAGCCGACAGGAAAAAACATGCGGGGGATGGAAGCGGACTGGGCGTCCTGTCCTGAAATGTTAGACTGGCACAGAATATTCCTATAAGTATCGAAGAATACAGAAACGGGATCGGCACAGCGTATCACTATAAATATCGAAGAATCCAGGAACTAGATCGGCACAGCGTACCACCATAAGTACCGAAGAATACAGGGACCAGATCGGCACAGCGTACCACCATAAGTACCGAAGAATCCCAGAACCAGATCGCAGATCGGCACAGCATACCACCATAAGTACCGAAGAATCCAGGAACCAGATCGGCACAACGTTCCACATCCAATACCGAAGCATACAGACAAAAGTCAACAACGCAGTACATACAACAACGCAGAACTCCTTCCGTGCCCAACGGGGTGGGAGCGCGAGGGAGGGCGTTCGGGCTGCGGAACTCTGAGATCGCCTTCCCTCGCACTTACCGCATTGAAAATGCGACCGGCGTAGCGCCATCCAGCGAAGAGTCTTATTATAAAAAACAACACATATAAAATAATAAACAGGAAGATAATAGCATAATGGATGAATGATAGCAGAAAAGAAATTGTCCTATAAAAATAAACTTCCAGGAAAATCTAAAAAAATTGAAATTTATGGTTGACAAGCATAACTCCCAGTGGTATTATAACTGAGCTGTCGCAAATAATTGTTTTCAAAAAACAAACAATTAAAAAGAATTTCAGAAAAATGAAATTCACAGTTGACAAAAGACAGAAGATATGATAAAGTATCCAAGTCGTCAACGAAACGACAACAAAATCTTAACTCAAAAATGTTTGAAAAAAACTTAAAAAAGTGCTTGACAAACAAAAAGAGATGAGATAAAATAAACGAGCTGTCTGAGAGACAGACACAACAAACCTTGATAACTAAACAGTGAAACACATACGATTCTCGAAAATTTCTTTACATTTAAAGAACGGTTTAAACAAACCAAAAGCAGTAAAAACGAGAGATAGCCAAACGGTTGTCTTGAGTAAACGAATCAAACATTTTATCAGAGAGTTTGATCCTGGCTCAGGATGAACGCTGGCGGC